>MDTG01148867.1_pt1 | contig 18039 bp, 14 predicted proteins | sample 811421 | NCBI WGS metagenome assembly MDTG01 (sample SAMN05326645, study PRJNA326480) | marine metagenome | isolation source: seawater | place: Pacific Ocean: South East | collected 2011 | reverse complement strand
TAAGAATTTTATCATAATAAATAGGTGAAATACCAAATCCTGGTCTTATTCTTCTTATATTTTTTTTTGTAAATGTTTCACCTTTATTAATATTTTCAACAGCATAAATTGACCTCCTAAATTTTTTAGACCTATTTTCTGTTTTATTTCTAAAGAATTTTTTCTTTCCTAGTAGGCTCCATGTATTTATCATCATTTTTTTAAATTCTTTAATTTCTCTACCCTTTAAAGAAAATTTTATATCAAATCCATTTTTTTGATTTTCCAGTGCTATATGTTTTTCGATAACCTCTGCTCCAGCTGCAATTGCTAATTCAGCTATTTTTATATTATTTGAGTGATCAGAAAAACCAACTTTACAATTAAATTTATTTTTTAATATTTTTATATTATTTAAATTAAAATCACTATCATATGATGGATAATTACTTACACAATAAAGTAATATAATTTCTTTAGCTCCATTTTTTTTTGCTACATTAAATGTATTTTCTATTTCAGTAAGTGTAGCCATTCCTGTTGAAATAATCATAGTTTTTTTTGTCTTGGCAATTTTTTTTATTAAGGGAATATCTGTCATTTCAAATGATGAAACTTTATAGAATGGACAATTTAGCTTTTCTAATAAATCTACTGCAGTTTCATCAAAAGGAGTGCTAAAGCATTTTATTCCAATTTTTTTTGAATATTCAAACAATTCTTCGTGCCAAGCAAAAGGTGTTTGAGCCTTATGATATAAATTCCATAAATTCTGACCTTTCCATAAACCCTTTGTAACTAAAAAATCTTTTTTGTTGCTTTCAATAGTCATAGTTTCAGGAGAGTACGTTTGAAATTTGACGATATCTGCATCATTTTTTTTTGCACAATAAATTAATTTTCTTGCGTGTTGAATACTCCCATTATGATTTGCCGAAACCTCAGCAATTAATATAGGCCTATTTTGATTAAACATTCTAATTGATTAGTTTTTTAAAATTTGAAGAAATTAAATCATCTTCATTATTAATTTTTTTTAAAATTTCAGTAGTTTGTTTTGGTGATTTATCCATTGCAATTTTAAGCAGATCCATCCAGTTTAAATTGTTTCTTTTACGAGTAATTTCTATGTTTTTTATAATTTCATTTTTTCTAGTAATGGTTTTATGTTTTAATTTTTCAATTTTATTTATTGTACTAAAAATATTTTGATTCCAACGAAAATTCTTTGGCATTTCAGATTGTAAATGAACACTACCAGTTCCTCTTTGTTTATATTTTTTATATTTGTTATTTAATATTAAATCAATTTTACTTATGAAAAGATTTTCAACTTCTTTTTTTAAAATTTTGTATGTTGAATTAAATGTTAATTTTTTTTTATTTTTTATTAAGTCAAAATCAATTAATTTTTGAAATATAATTGGACCTGTATCTATACCAAAATCTATTTCATGTATTGAGACACCTGATGGAGTATTTTCTATGAAAGACCAAAAATTTGGATTGGAGCCTCTGTTATATGGCAAGTATGATATATGCAAATTGATAATTGGTTTCTTTAACTTTTTAATTATGTTCTGAGATATTAAATGCCTGTATCCATAACTTATTATAAAACTATATTTATTTAATTTTTTTAAAGTTATTTTTTTATTGAATTGATGAACGACATAGCCTTTTTCAGAAATAATTCTAATTAATTTAGTTTCTTTTGCATTATAACCTAAAAAAAGACATTTTTTTTTCATTATTTTTTTTTAATTAATCCTAAAGTATTATGAAATCATTATAATACTCTTTTTCCTTTTTTTTATAGTCTTGAGATTTTAAAAACTTAGTTTTTGATTTATTATCAATTTTCTTAACCCTTGCTTTATCAGTGCCCTCTTCATTAATGTGATTTGATATATTATCTTTTGTTTCCCATAAACCTTTGCTATTTTTTTTCCAAATTTCTGGATCTCTTAATTTTTCAATGGATTCAAAAAATTCTTTTTCTGTAATTTCTAAGAAATCTAAAAAGAAATCTAAATCTTTTGGTCTTTGACTGTCATATTTTTTAACCATTTTTATTCCTTCTTCTCTGGTCATTCTTCCATGTCTTATTTCGGTACTCGCATCATCTGTTGCCCTTCCATAACCAAATTTTAAATATTTTAGATAATCATGTGTTCCATTTGCTGCATCATCAGTTTTATCATAAGTATTAAAAGTTCTATCTTTAGGGTTATCTAATACCTCAAAATTGTATTTTTTTATCATTAGTTCTGCCTGCGCTTTAGCATTCCAGCTAACATAATTACTCAAATAAATTCCCCTGACTCCAATTTTTTCAATTATTTCATCATCAGGATAAAAATAGGGAGCTAAATCTTTTTTTGTTATTTTTCCCTTAGACAACTTAATCAAATCCTCTGGCTCATAACCTCTCATATCATGTTCTTGTCTTTTCATTTTTGTAAATTCAACCATATCATCTTGATTAAACATGCCTGTTAGCTCTGAAAATCCCTCTTCTCCCCAAATAATCAAAGGTATTTTATATTGAGCCGCTACTTGAATTGGAAATGTCATTATTCCAGCATGATAATGCCATGTAATATCTCCAATCTCCGATAACATAAAATTAGTAATTTTTTTTATTGAATCTCTGTTCACAGTAAATCTAATTAGGTCACAATTAAATTGTTTAACTAAATTTCTTAAATTATTAATTCCAATTTGAGTGTTATAGGTATGATTAAATGTAACAAGTAAAGGATTCATTTTGTATACTTCTTTAATTAAATATGTTTGATACATACTGTCTTTTCCACCACTAACTGGTATTACACAATCGTATATAGAATTATTTTTTTTTGATTTTTCTTTATATTCTTTTAAAAGTTTTTCTAATTTTTTATTTCTTTCGTTCCAATCTATTTTTTTTCTACTCTCTATTGTTCTACATCCACTACAGACTCCATAATCATCAAAAATTATAGTTGGTCTAGAATTAGCTGGATACATACATCTTTTACAGTAATTCATATTTTTTTATAATTTTTTTTTAAAAAATTCTGACTCTCTCATATTAATATCAGATTTAATTAAAAAATCTTTAGCTAACTTTGTGCTGTGTTCTTTAAAATGAAATACATTACCTGCAGCAACTGCATTGATATTACAAATTTTAATCGCTTTTTCAAAATGTTCCCAATCCCATGCACCACCAAAAGCAATTAAAGGTATATTAATATTTTTTTTAATTAGATTGAGCAAATCATAATCATAGCCTTTTCTTGATCCATCTTGATCAATTGAGTTAATAAAAATTTCTCCGGCTCCAGATTCCTCTGCTATTTTTGACCATTTAACCACATTCATCCCTGTTGGTTTTCTGCCTCTATCAATTATGACCTCATAAAATCTTTTATTTTTTTTTACATCAATAGATATAACGATACATTGAGATCCAAAAATATTTGAACTATCTTTAATAAAAGCTGGTTTCTCAAAGGCTTTTGTGTTTATCAAAACTTTATCTGCCCCCATATCTAACATCTCTTTAATATCAGATGTTTTTTCTATCCAGCCTCCAACTGTAAGTGGCAAAAAACATTTTGATGATAATTCTCCTAGAGTATCAATAAATTTTGATTTATTTTTTTTTTCTCTGGATATATTTATTAATATAATTTCATCAACTGACCAAGTATTATAAAATTTAACTTTTGTTATTGCATTACCGATTGCTACTGGATGTTTAAAATTAATACTTTGAACTAATTTTTCATCTTTGTATAAAAGTACTGCAATTAGTCTTTTTTTTAACATTATATAAGGTCTAAAAAATTTTTTAATAAAGTAAGGCCATTATATTGGCTTTTTTCAGGATGAAATTGTACTGCAAAAATATTATCTTTTTCAATAGATGAAACAATTTGATCACCATATTCACAAGTCGAAGTAATTAAATTTTTGTCTTTAGGATTAATTGCAAAGCTATGAACAAAGTAAAATGTTGGATAATTAATCAAATTTTTTAATAGAAGTGATTTTTTTTTTATAAATAAATTGTTCCATCCCATATGGGGTAGAACATATTTTTCACTGGCTTTAATTTTTTTTACTTCTCCAGAAATCCATCCTAATCCATTAGTTTTTTTATTTTCTAAACCAAAATCAGATAAAATTTGCATTCCCACACATATTCCTAAGAATAATTTTTTATTTACAATCACTTCTTCATACAAAACATCAATTAAACCATTTTTTTTTAGTAGCTCCATACATTGATTATATGAACCAACTCCTGGTAGAATAATTGCTGATGATTTTTTAATGTCATTAATGTTTGATGAAATTTTAACATTTGCTTCTAGACTATTTATTGCATTATATACCGATCTTGTATTTCCTGACTTATAATCAATTATAACAACCATAAAATTATAACATTAACTAAATATTTACCGCTTTAAGTCTTTTGGAAATTAATTTCAATTTTTCTACTATTTTTAAGTGATAAAAAGCTTGCTTATAATCTAAAAAAGAACTTCGATTATTTTTTGTTTTAATTGAAAATAAAAATTGTTTTAAAAAATCATTGTAAATTTTATCATTGTTAATTTTCATATTTGAAAAAATTTTTTTTACTTTCCCATTATTTATTTTTATCCAGACGTTGCATATCTCGGGATTTTTTCCCTCACTTTGCCAATAAATCATTCCTTTTTTTCCTACAATTTCACACCCTCTTAGTTTATTCTGTCTTAAATAATTTAAATGTAAATTGGTTTTAATATTCTTTTTTTGATTTAATATTATTTCACAATAATCTTCTGTATTTATCTTTAAATTGCTAATTTTATTTATCGCTGATGATTTTACAGACTCAATTTTTCCAAATAAATAAATCAAGTAATCAATTTCATGAACGCCGTCCAATAACACTCCACCACCTAAATTTTTTTTAGAAGTATAAATTTTTGTATAGTCAATATTTTTTCTCATATATGGCAAATAGTTTCCATAATGGGACCTAACAAAAAAAATTTTTCCTAATTTTTTTAAATTTTTTTTTATTACTTTAATTGCAGGATGAAATCTTAAATTACAAGATACATAAACATTGGATTTATTTTTTTTAATAAGCTTAACAAATTTATCTTTTAAATTTAAATTATTAGAAATAGGTTTTTCAATTAAAATATTTTTACAGTAATTTATTATCTTTAATGCCAATGGAAGATGAGAACTGGGCGGTGTACAAATAATAGTTCCATCTATTTTTAATTTATAAACACACTCTAACGAATCAACTTTGTTTATTTTATATTTTTTAACTAACTTTTTAAGTTTTTTTTTATCCTCATCATACAAAAATATATTATTTTTTTTTACTAAATATTTAGTATATCTTTCTCCAATTGAGCCACATCCAATAATTAATATATTCATATTTTATTCTTATAAAAAAGTTTTAAAATTTTTAAATCTTCGGCATAATTTAAATCTATTGATTTTGTTTTTCTCATATAATGACCCTGCAGCGGGTCACCATAAAAGGTTTTTTTTCTAAAAAAACTTTTAACGTTAGCAAAATAAGTGCTTCCATTATCTACAAAAAAGTTTGTCTTTAAATTTTGTTTATTAATTTTTTTTTGCCAAACTGGTACAAGATTTTTTCCTTTCTTAAATAATGCTTGATGAACAGGATAGTGATATTCAGTGACAGCAATTGCAAAATTAGTCTTATTTTTTAATAATTTATTAGCAGTGTTAATAATATCTGATTTATCTCTCAATGGAGAATTTGGATATAAACAACATACTATATCATAATTATTTCCTAATTTTTTTTCTTCCTTCAAAACATGTAGACATACTGAATTTACACTAGCTTTATCACTAGATAACTTTTTTGATCTTTTGGAAAAAAACACTATTTTATTTTTTTTTATTATTTTTTTTACTTTAATATTATCTGAGGAGACTACGATTTTTTTAAATAATCTTGAGGAAATTGCAGAATTAATAGTATAATTAATAATTGGCTTCCCAAAAAAACTTAAAATATTTTTATTTCTTAGCCGTTTTGAACCACCTCTTGCAGGAATTATACATAAAATTTTTTTTTTCACTTTAACCCTATATCTTTAAATCTAATAGGATCACCTGCATTAATATTGTACAAAACTCTTTTTCCTAAAAATTTGTTTAAAAATATTGGAGATACTCCTCTCTCTGGACGTAAAAAAGTTATCAAGTCCTTATTTAAAATATCACCTTTTTTAATTTTTTTTTTTGCCGCTATGTGTCTAAAAAATAATTTCCTATCAACTAAATCGGCTTTACTAGGTATTAAATCTTTATGGCCTAATGTTTCTTTAATATTTTTTATTTCTTTAACATAGTTAAAAAACTCCTTAGGCTCCAAAGATAATATATGATGATGGCCAGGTAAATTTCTAGAAATTGTAAGTCTTTTTTCAAGATAAACAGCTCCTAAAGAAGTGGCAACAATATCTTGCTTTATATCTTTTCCAGATGGAGAAAATCCAACATTGCAATTAAACTTTGACCTTAAGTAAGGAATAGTTAACATATTCATCTCATTTGATTTTTCCGTATGAAAACAATGTACTAATAAAATTTCATTTTTTTTATTTTTTTTCAAAATACTTAATACTTTTGAAAGCTCCGATTTAAAAACTGGTCCAGTATCAATTATAATAGGTTTGCTTACTTTTTTAATTTCTTTCCATAAAGGTATATAATTAAAATCCCATGAACTCATTTTATAGGCATCTAATTTTAATTTTTTTGCATAATTAAGACCTGAAGGTGAATTAACAGTTGAAAATAAAATAATTTTTTTTTTATTTGCATATTCTTTAATTTGAAACCAATCTTCTAATGAAAATTTAAGTTTAGTAAGCATTTCAAACATGTTTTCTTTAACAAAAACTTTTTTATTATTTTTTATTATTTCATATTTATAAATTTTATTATTTTTTTTCATAATTTCTTCAGGAAACCAAAAAATAAGTTTTACTGCATCTGCACCTGCCATTTTAGCAGCATCAATTAACTCCTTTGTTAAACTTATATCTCCGTTACAAGTCACACCAATTTCAGCTGATATAAATATAGGATGGTTTAATCCTAATAATTTATTTTTTATTTTTATATCTTTCATGGTTTAAGATTATTCCTAAATCCTGGTTCACTAACTGCAGAATCTAAATTTTTATTTATATCTTTTTCTTTTTTTTCAAATAAATAAATTTTGTAAAATATTTTATCTAAAATTTTAAAATATCTGTTTAAAATTTTGTTTGAATGTTCAGTGGAAACATAAATGGTATTTGTTGCCAAAAAACCATTTTTTAACATTTCTTGAGTTATATATGTTTTATATTTTAAAAAATTATTTGATTTTATTTGAAAGCTACATAAAGCATCAAGTCCTTTAACATCTATTTTTAATTTATTTTTTTTCGCAAGAAAATTCCATGTTTTTTTAATCTTTCTTCCTGTTGTAGAAATTTTTTTCCATGATTTTTTTTTTTTCATTTCTTTCAATGTTGCAATTGCAGCTACATAACCTATGCGCTCACTCCAAAAAGTACTGCTAATAAATAAAGACTTTGAAATTTTGAAATATTTCTTTTTTGCTAAAACTGAAGTTATAGCATATCCATTGCCTAGAGCTTTACCAAATATAGCAATATCGGGTTTCACATTATATTTTTTATGCAATCCTCCAAATGTTTCTCTGAAACCAGAGGTACATTCATCAAAAATTAAAATTATTTTATTTTTTGATGCAAAATTTCTTATTTTTTTTAAAAAATTATTTGTTGGGAATTGATCTCTTGAAACTTCCATTTTAATAATACCTATTTTATTTTTAATTACTATTTTTTTTAGTCCATCAAAATCATTATACTTGAAAGTGAAAATTGAGTTTTTAAGATAAATTGGAACTCCAGAAATATCTACTTTGGATGATAAATGATATTTCAAATTTTTATTATTTTTTATATTAGCTGCCAGGTACCAATCATGCCAACCATGATACCCGCAAATAGCAATATTATGTTTATTTGAATTTGCTCTTGCGATTCTTAATGCTATCGTATTTGCCTCTCCGCCTGATCTGGCATATTTTACAAAACCAGCCCATGGGTGAATTTTCAAAAGTTCTTTGCTTAGCTGAACTTCTTCTGGACAGTTTAATGTAGACATGTTTCCCATTTTAATTGCAAGTTTTACTGCTTTATCAACCTCCTTGTTCCCATATCCTAATATATTCGTTCCAACTCCCATTAATGATAAATCAAAATATTTTTTTCCATTTAAATCCCAAACATTACAACCTTTTGCTTTTGAAAAATAAGTTGGCCAAAAATTAGGAAGAAATTTTTCTTGTCTTTTTGAAATAATCATATTTCCACCTGGAATGATTTTTAAAGCTTGCTTCCAGATTTTATTCCCTAAGTTATTTTTCAATGTTTTTTCCTAACAAGCATTTTTTAATTTCAGAAATAATAAATTTTTGATCTTTGTTTTTAAGCTCTGGATAAATAGGTATAGAAAAAACATTTTGATAAAAATTCTCCGAATTTGGATAATTTTTTTTTTTAAAATTATATTTTTTATAATAAGGTTGTTTATAAATTGGTATATAATGAACTTGTAAATTGATATTTTTTTTTTTCATTTTTTTAAAGAAATATATTTTACTAATTTTTTTTTTTTTGAAATTAAATTGAAGAGGATATAAGTGATATGAACTCTGTCTGCTATGCAAAATTTTAGGGATTTTAAAACTTTCAATATTTTTAAATGCCTTATCGTAATTTTTTGCTAAAGCCCTTCTTTTTCTTATTCTAAAGTTTAAACTTTCTAACTGATTTATTCCTAGAGCGCATTGAATATCTGTTAATCTATAATTAAACCCTAATTTTTTCATTTCGTAAAACCAAGGCCCAACATTTTTTTTGTTATTTTTTTCTACACCATGAGATCTTAATTGATCAAACTTATCTTTATAACTTTTTAAGTTAGTCAAAATTGCCCCGCCTTCTCCGGTAGTTATATTTTTTACAGCATGGTAACTATGAGTTACAAAATCTGCAAATTTAATAGCATATTTAAGACTATTTTTATATTTTGAACCAATTGCATGGCAATTATCATTTATTAAAGTGAAACTATATTTGTTTGCCAAAAACCTTAGGGACTTCCAATCACATGGATTTCCAGCATAATCTACAGCTATAACTGCCTTTATTTTTTTTCCTGTCTTTTTTAAATTTTTTAATTTATGTTCTAACTTATTTACATCAATTGTGTAGGAAATTTCATTTATATCTACAAAATCAGGTTTTGCGCCAGAATATAATATACAATTTGAGCTAGCTAAAAAAGTGATTGGCGTTGTAACAATCGTATCTCTTTTACCCCAATTAAGAGCTGTTGCCAAAACATGTAAAGCTGCAGTTCCACTTGAAAATACAGAAGTATATTTTGATCCAAATTTTGCACTTATTTTTTTTTCAAATAAACTTACTTGTGGCCCTTGAGTAATAAAAGTACTTTTAAGAACTTTTTTTACCACATCTATATCTTTATTTGATATAAACTGTTTGCCGTAGCTTAAACTTGAGTTTTGCAATTTATTTTTTTTAATTAATATTTTTTTTTATTAATATCTTTATTTCTTTCGCTGATAAAAATTTTTTATTATATTGACTGTTGTAACTAAAATTATTTTTACATTTTTTTGCTTTTGTTTTTGTCTTGCTATTTAAGTTTTTGATATAATTTCTAGTCACAAAAATAGATTTTGGTAAAATTACGTAAAAATCTTTGTATTCGTAAGTATAATCACTATCGTTAGGAGATATCATCTCTTCGTGTCTTTTCTCCCCAGGTCTTATTCCAATTATGTTTATTTTTGCATTTGGGGCAATTGCCTTAACTACGTCTACAAGCCTAAAAGATGGAATTTTTGGTATAAAAAGTTCACCTCCTGTCATTAAATTAAGGCATTTTAAAACAAAATTAATACCTTCTTCTAATGTTATATTGAAACGTGTCATGTTTAAGTCTGTAACTGGCATTAAATTTTTTTCTTTGTTTTTTAAAAAAATCGGTATCACTGAACCCCTACTACCCATAACATTTCCATATCTTACTACAGAAAATCTGGTTTTTTTATTACCTGAGTAATTATTTGCAGCAATAAATAATTTATCAGAGCAAAGTTTTGTTGCTCCATAAAGATTTATTGGTGAACTTGCTTTGTCAGTACTTAGAGCAATTACTTTTTCTACATTATTTTCTAATGAGGCTTTGATTACATTTTCAGCTCCAATTATATTTGTTTTTATAAATTCAAAAGGGTTATATTCAGCTGCTGGTACCTGTTTTAAAGCAGCAGCGTGAACAACAATATCAATATCGCTAAATGCATATTTTAATCTATCGAATTCTCTTACATCTCCAATAAAATATCTTAGCTTTTTATCATATTTCTTAAACTCTTTTTGATTACTCATCTCACTCTGCTTAAGTTCATCTCTACTAAAGACTACTATTTTTTTTGGGTTATATTTTTTTAATAACGAAATTATAAATTTTTTTCCAAAAGACCCTGTCCCACCTGTTACCAATATTGATTTATTTTTTAAATTCATTTGTTTACTATTATATAAGTTAAATTATTTATCACTATTAATTTCAAACACATTTTCACAATATTTAAAACAATTTGAGTCATGTGAAATAATAATTATGGTTTTATCTCCTTTTAATAACTTTATTTGTTCTAAAATTTCAATTTCAGTTTTTTTGTCAAGAGAATTTGTAGATTCATCTAAAATCAATATATCTCTATTGTAATAAAAAGCTCTTGCTAATGCAATTCTTTGTCTTTGTCCTCCAGAAATTTGGATGCCTCTATCACCTATAATAGTTTTTATTCCCTGTGGTAATTCATTTATAAATTCTTCTAACTTTGCCTTTTTTATAGATTCAAATAATTTTTCATTGTTAATTTTATTTTCTTCATGGCCTAGAGCAATGTTAGCTTTAATTGTATCATCAATCATCACAATTTGTTGGGGAATATATGCTAATTGATTTCTCCATGCTTTTAAATGTCTATTTAATGGTTCGTTGTTAAGTAATATTTTTCCTTCATCTGGATTAAGCAAACCTGTAATTAAATCTATTATTGTTGTTTTTCCGCTACCAGTTTTTCCTTTTATACCTATAAATTCTCCTTTATTTATAGTTAAGTTAAAATCATTAACAATAATTTTATTTCTATTTGGATATTTGTATTTTATTTTTATTAACTTCAAATTTTTAAAGTCAATTTGATTTTTATCACTACTAATATTATTATCAATTATTTTATCATGTTCTTCTAATATTTTTATATTTTCAAATAATCTTGCTGATGCATATCTTCCAAATCTTACAGTAAGAAAGTTGTTAGTTAATTGATTTGCAGCTGGTAAAATTCTTAAGGCAGCTAATGCAAAAATACTTAATTGGGGAAGCAATTCAGCTGTTGAAGAATTATTAAAGCTAAAAAATATTGAATATGTGACAAAAAAAATAATCAAAAGTAATTCAAAAAAATACCTTGGTGACATTGAAATTATTCCAGATTTTAAAAGATTTTTAGCAATCTCATTAGCACCTTTGGTAACTTTGTTTTTAAAAAAATTATTAATTCCTAGAATTTTTATTTCTTTAAATCCATTTATTAACTCTACCAAGCTCTGAAGTAATTTTTTTGATCCTTCGCTCGTAAATTGGCCATAATCTCTGAGCTTTTTCTTAAATAAAAAATCATAAATTAATATTAGAGTGCTTATTATAACGGTAATAATTACAGTAACTTCTGGGTTTTGAATAACTAAAAAAATCCATATAAACATAATTATAGTTAATTCACTTACTATGTTTACAATAGATGAAACGCTTGAAGTAAAACTTGCAACCAAATTTGTAATGGTCTCTACGTAATATGAACTATTTTTACTGGTATAAGATATATATGGCATCTTTAAATACGATTTTAATAGTTTAGTTTGAATACTAACTCTTAAGTTTAATGTAAATTTTAAAATTAAGTATTTAATTAAAATTGTTAGAATAGTCCTTAAAATAAATATAAAAACAAAAATTAAACCAACTAAAGTGATAAAATTCGATTTATGAAGGTATGGAGAAATATATGAAATTATAAAGTTAGTTTCATATTTATTAGTTAAAATTTCAGGATTAGTTAAAAACATAACAAATGGACCGATTATTGACAAACCCATTAAATCTAAAATTGAACCAAGAATTATAAAAAGTAAAATAAATGGTAGCTTATTTTTTTCTTTACCAAGAATAAAAAATATTTCGTTTAAATATTTCATTTATATTATTAATTATTTGCAAATAAATTTGAGAATTTAATATTACTTTTATTTTTTTTTAAAGAAAAAATATTTTCATCTCCCCATTTTTTAGCGTAATCCTTGGAAGCACAATCTAACACTTCATTTTTTGTTTTACCTTTTAAAAAATAAAAATTTAGTAAATCAAGAAAATAAATAACTCTCTCATTTGATTTATTATCATTATAATTATTGAAATATTTAAAATTTTTTTTCCAAATTGAAATATTTTCATTTAAAATATTATCCCAATCACCAACAATTTTTTCCCATAAGCTTTCAATAGAATTAAAAATAACTTTATCTTTTTGAAGAACATATAAGTCTGACTCTTTCCAATTATCTCTATCTAAAAAAAATGTAGGTTTTTTAAATAAAGCCGCCTCTATTCCCGAGGTTCCTGCTCGTAATACCGAATGAATACTTAGATCAGAAATTTTGGAAATCTCCATATTTAAATTGTGAGGTTTTGAAAATAAGTAACATCTATTTGTATCTAATGCTTTTTTTAAGAGATCATTAATTGGCCCTATTGAACTTTGAAAATTTAATGGATTTTTTGGTTTAATTATTAGACCTAACCATTTATTTTCTATTACTTTTTTTAATAAAAACTTATAATCAGATCTTATTACTTTACCACTTGCCCATCTTTCACTATCACCTTTGTGAAAATTGACATCAAAATAAGATATTATTTTTGTAGCTCCGCTATTATTTATTTTATTTTTTATATAATCAAAATTATTAGTTTCATTATATCTATAGTCTAACGGGTAACCTGAACATATTAATAGTCTATTATTAAAATCTATTTTTTTTTGTATTTCCATTGATTTTTTAGAGAAACAAAAGAAAATATCACTGTTAGTTATGGTATATGGTGTTAAAAAATCATAGTAAGAAGTCTGCAGTAAACAAGAAATTCCACCAAGTTCTCTTATAGCAGCAATTGCTGCAACGCAATGAGGTGACCACAAATGTTCAGTAAAAAATACTTTAGTATTTGCTTTTTGAAAATAATTTATCCACCAATCTTTCTCTTTTTTATACAAATAATTAATATTTAAAATATAATCTTTGTTAATAGTATTTTTTTCAATTTCAAAATTAATTTTATTAGGGTTAAAACTTGAATAAATTTTAGACTCCATTTTTTCTTTTGAAAAAAAAATCTTGCTAGAAAAATATATAAAATTTATATTATTTTTTTTAAAATACCTAATCTTTTCCTCTGTTGGGTAATGAGATTTACTTATAAAAATTATTTCATTCTTAAAATTAAAATTTTCTAGTTTCCAAAATTTTTCTATTTGAAAAAGATTTAGATCAGCATCAATTGTTGTTAAATAACCTTCATTTTTTTTAAAGTTTTTATCTAACCTCATAGTTTTATTTATTAAAATTAATAATTTATTAATAAAATTATTACTTTTAATAAATATCCTCATATATTCAAAAAAATTAAATTTAAAATTTTTAAAAGTTACTATTTTAAGTCCTGTATTTGAAAAAATGGAATTAATTTCATTTGTCCAAGGACAATTTCCAATTATATATATACTTTTTTTTGGAAAAAAATTTTTCTTTTTTAACTTATCTAAGCAGGCATAAATTGTAATTAATAATTGAACAAGATCTTTTTTGTCTGAAAAATTCTTTAATGATGCGTATTTAATTAAGAATATTGCAAAACTATTAAATTTGTCAATTTTGCTATTTAAATTATTTAAGTATTCATTGTTGTAAATTTTTTCAAATAACTTGTACAATATCTTTTTTTCTATTTTGTAACCTAAAGTAATATTTTCTTGATCCTTTAAGCCGTCGAAAGAAAACTCAAATTTTTTAAACTCTATATTTTTAAAAAAAAGATACTTAATTATATAAGTCATAAAATTTGATTTATCATTTAAAAATAAAATTTTAATATTAATATTTTTAATATTTTCTGTTTTAAAGTATTTTAATAAATTTAATAAGTAGGTTACTGAATATGTTTCTAAAAAAATTTGAGCCATTGAATAACTAGATTAAATAAATGTTTTTTAGTTTATTTAATTACTATTTTTATATCTATTAATTTCCTCATTGATATTTTTTTTATCTAATAAATAATTTTTTTTACATTTCAATAACCAAGGAAAAATATTCTTTCTTTTTTCCTCTATTTTTAAATTTTTTAATAATTTAATTTTATTAACTGTTGTTCTTCTATAGCCAAATAAATTCATTTCTTTTTGACATGTGTCTTCAATAAATTGAATTTGATTTTTACTTAGTTGATATTTCCAAAGATTAATAGATTTATTATTAATTTTTTGGGATTTTTTAAAAGATGAGTTTTGAAACCATCTTTTTCCTTTTCCATCTTTAAAGCTTTTTGGATTAATCATAGATCTGCTAAACTTAATATTCAAAAAATTACACAATTTAATTACATTTTTTTCAGGATTTTTTATTAAATCTTCATACCTTATTAGCATTAAGTTTTTTTTCTTACTATTTTTTCTAATAAAATATATGGACTTTCTCCAATGCCTGACAACATATAGAATTGGATAACAAAATTTATTTTTTTCTGCAAATTTTACTTGTGATGCATAAATCGCTCTTGGATCTCTTATTATGCATATACATTTTGAGTTATTAAATGTCCTAAATATAGTTTGGATAAACTCTTCAGCAAATACCGTTTTAAAGCCGACATATTTTGTGCTTTTATTACCATAAGCAATATTAATTACTTCAATTAGTTTTTCCAATAAATCTTTATAATTTTGAGATTTAACTTTACTTAAGTAAGGAATTATTTTTTCCGAGTCTCTTTTAGAAAAATTTTTTATATTTTTAATTGTTTTATTTAGTAAAACTTTATTAATTTTTAAATTAAAAGTTTTATTTTCAATTTGATTTAAAATTTTATTTTTTTTTTTAAAAAAATAATCATCTAGTGGAGAATTTAGGTCAAATTTTTTTTTTTTACAAATAGTTAATGCAATCTCATTTCTAAAAGATTTAAAAAATTGAAAATAAGGATCAGAAGCTACAACAATTTTATTATTAGAACTTAAAATCTTCGAAATAAGAGTCGTACCAGATCTAAACATACCAAAAACAAATAAATATTTTTTAATCATTTAACAAACGTTTAAGAATTTTACTTTTGGTGTATCGTTTAGATTGTAATTCCAGATAATATTATATTTTTTTTCATCACCATTTGGTTCGGAGGATAAAATATTATTGTAAACTCTATTTAAATTAAAATCTTTCTTGTCATTTGAATTTTTGTTTAAATAAGCATTATTATGAATTATTAAAATAATTTCTTTCAGTCTTTCTTCATTCAGAGGAATTAAATCTTTTGTTGACCAATAAATTTTAGTTAAATCTTCTTCGGTTTGTAAAAAACTTTTGTTTGTCCACCATCCTAAATTAGGAAAATCATCACCCTTATTAAAAGACTTCCAATAATTTAAAATATAGGTATCGTTAGTAAATAATTTACAATTGTTACTTAATTGGTCCAATTTCTCAAATTCATTTTTATAGTTATTATATATATATTCAGATCTAAATTTAATTTGATGTTCATCTATCTGGTTAAACGTCCAAACAAATAAAAAAGTATGAAAAATGAAAAAAAAAATATTAAATATTTCTTTTTTTAAAAAAAAATTTTTATTAATTAAAAAAACAAAAAGTTTTAGATAAGAATGTAGTAAAATTAAGAAAGCATAATTGTTTGCCATCTGATATAAATGAAAATCAAGAACCGATTTTCCAATTAAAATAAATAGTAATGGAGCTAATAAAATTGGAATTATATAAATGATTAAAATTTTTAAATCTTTTAATATAATAGATGAAATTGTGGTTAAAATTAAAAATAGAAAAATCAGATTAGTCTTATAACCTAAAAAATAATTTTTTTTTATCAAATCAAAGTAGTAACTTTTTAAAAAAAAAATATTATTTTCTATTTCTTTTACTCCTATGTATTTTGAATGATAACTATCAATTTTTAAATTATATAAATAAACAATTATACTGGGAACCAAAAATACTATGAATGTAAATATGAAATATTTATTTAAAAATAAATCTTTGTATTTTTTGTAAAAACAAATAAATGTCATGGGTATTAAAAAGCTTGCTGTCCAGGGAGCTGTTTGCAGCGATAAAGAGCAGCTGAGACCAAAAACTATTGATAAAATTTTATTGTCTAATTTTAAAATATTCGATTGAATCCCTATATTAATGAAGAAAACTGTTAAAATAAAGAGACTATTAAACAAAGGTCTAGGGTATCTATCATTAAAAAAACTATGATCACTTAAAGTTATTGAAATTATAAATAATATTATTGAAATTTTAAACTTATTATTTTTGCTGTAGATTTTTTCAAAGAAGATTAAAAAAATTAAAATTAATAAAAAATTATAAACTATCAAAGAAAACCAAACATAATCAAATTTTAAAAAATTGATTATTAGAGCTTCATTAACAAACATTATATATGGAAAAGCTAATCCAGAATTAATGAATTGAAAAAAATTATTAATGAGAGATATATATAAAGGATCACTAGGAATAGAGAAACTGATAAAGAAATTTTTTTGAGAAGTAATATCGATTATTGAATATAAATATCCATAATAAATTAATACTATTAAAAAAATTAAAAAATAGTACTTTTTAGTGTTATAATTTACTTTTAACTTATTGGACATTTATTTATTTTTTTTTTGTAAATTTTACTGAAATGTAAATTTAAGAAAGAAATTATTTTTTTTTGCAATTTATATGAATTTTCAAGTTTTATTAATTCTGATTTTTTATTTTGCAAAATTTTTTTGATTATTGAATTTCCAAATTCACTTTGTCTTGGTAAAATAAATTTTTTTTCTCTAAGCTGATTATTTTTATTATTTTTAATAATTACTTTATTTTTTAATTCAAATATTTTATAATTATAATTATAAGTATTTATAGATACAGTTACTTCTTTTTTTGAATTATTATCTTCTATAATTAGTTCATTTTTATTATAGGTAATTTTTAAAACTCCTTTGATTTCATCGTAATATTTTCTCTTTGATTTAAAAATTTTTTTTTCTAAATAATTGTTTTCAAATTTAAAATTAATACTATTTGTCAAAAAACAAAAAAGATCAACATAATGCAACATATTTGAGGCCATTCCCCAATTTCCTCCATGAACTTTCATTTTAAAATTTTTATTCTTAATTTTATTTTTCAGATTCTTATAACTTTTAAAGACTCTAAAGGGACAATTTACCCATGATTTAATATTTTTAGTTTGAAAAGATTTAATTATTTCTTTAAAACATTTATTTGATTGAAAAGTAAATTTTTCTAATATAAAAAAATTTACGTTTGATTTTTTAATCAAATTCTTAATTACTTTTTTTCTTACATCGCTATTTGTTGATATAATTGCAAGATCAATATTTTTTGGAAGTTCTTTTTGATTTTTACTAAAAATAAATTTTGATTTATTATTTCTTTTTTTTACTTCAAAAAGTCTTTTTTTAGCAATATTTAACGATTTTAAGCTTGGATCAATAACAAATAC
>MDTG01287904.1_pt1 | contig 18041 bp, 22 predicted proteins | sample 811421 | NCBI WGS metagenome assembly MDTG01 (sample SAMN05326645, study PRJNA326480) | marine metagenome | isolation source: seawater | place: Pacific Ocean: South East | collected 2011 | reverse complement strand
CTCTGAAGTTTTCTTTTTAAAACTCTAAGAGCCTGCTCAATATTATTATCTTTAACTTCTATTTTAATAACTACCTCCAAAAAAATGACTACGTATCACTTTTATATTTTTATGTCTATTTATTTTATTCATTAATTATTTACTTGTTGTGAAAGTTTTTCCTTCTCTTTTTGCTTTTTTTCTCTTTTTATTCTTCTTTCGGCTTTTTCAATTGCTTCAACTAATTCTTTTTGGGTAAATAAATTTAAGGCAACAGGATCTTTAGGGCTTAAATTATTATAATTCCAATAACTTTTGTTTCTTATAGAAGTTACTGAATTTTTTGTAATACCTACTAATCTAGCTATTTGTGAGTCTTTTAAGATGTTGTGTTGTTTAATAAGCCATAAAGCAGAGTCAGGTTTATCTTGTCTCTTAGATAATGGAACATATTTTTTCATTTTTTTTTCTGTATTTGAAATTTCAATATCCGAACCTTTAATCTTTAATGGTCTATCATTATCTTTAGATGATAACTCGATTTCTTCCCTTGTTAATTGCCCAGAAATTATGGGATTATAAGCTTTAATTCCTTTAGCAACCTCACCATCTGCGATACCTTGAATTTCTAATTCGTGTAATTTACAAAAATCAGCTATTTGTTTAAATGTTAGAGTGGTATTTTCTACAAGCCAAACAGCTGTAGCCATTGGCATTAGGGGAGCGTTAGACATTTAATTTTTTTTTTCTGATTTAAAATTTTGGAATTTTTTATTAAATTTACTGATTCTTCCTTTATCCATTAATTTCTGTTTTCCTCCTGTCCAAGCAGAATGAGATTTTGGATCAATTTCAAGTTTTAAAACTTCTCCTTCTTTTCCCCAAGTTGATTTAGTTTCAAATTGAGTTCCATCAGTCATCTCAACTTTAATTGAGTGGTAGTTAGGGTGAATATTTTTTTTCATGACAAGTTTTATAGCAAAAGAATTTTTTAAAACAATTAAAAGTTATCTAGTTTTTCAAGTAATTTTGAATGTATATTCAGATTAGATGCTATTAGTTTGATGTTTTTGTTAGTAGATATATCAATTTCATTGATCATACCGCCAGCTTCTTTAATCAAAATAATGCCTGCAGCTATATCCCAGAGACTCAAGTTATCTTGAAAATATCCATCATATCTACCAGCGGCAACGTAAGCCATATCTAAGGCAGCACATCCAGATTTTCTATGAGGTAAATCGGGATCATATTTAATTTTCCCACCCGCTGCAAATAAACAATCATTTATTTGATTTTTCTTAGAAACTCTTATTCTATGATTGTTGAAAAAAGCACCATTATCTTTTTCAGCAAAAAACATTTCATTTTTTATTGGGTCAAAAATTAATCCAGAAATTATTTCATTTTTTGATTTTAGTGCTATTGAAATTGCAAAATGTGGAATTCCATGAAGAAAATTAACAGTTCCATCAATTGGATCAACTATCCACGTATAATTGCTCTCTTTGTTAATTTTGATTCCATGTTCTTCACTAATTACAGAGTAGTTAGGTCTGGCTTTTATTAATTCTTCTAAAATAATCTTTTCTGATTTTAAATCAGAATTTGTAACAAAATCTGTTGGACCTTTTTTTGATACTTGCAATTTTTCAATCTCACCAAAATCTCTAATTAATATTTTTGAGGCTTTTTCGCTAGCCTTGATCATGATATTAAGATTTGCCGAAATAGATTTCACTTATTAAATTTTTTTAATATATTCAAGACTTCTAGTATCAATTACTATTTCATCCCCTGACTCTATAAATGGAGGAACTTGAATGTTTAGTCCGTTATCTAGAATTGCAGGTTTATATGAAGATGAAACTGTTTGACCCTTAAGAGCTACATCAGTAGAATCAATTTTACAGTTAACTTGATTAGGTAAATCTATTGAAATTGCTTCCTCATTGTAAAAACTTACTGCGACTTCTAAATTTTCACTTAAAAGTTTACCTTTTTCACCAATCATATCTTTTTTAATTTCAATTTGTTCAAATGATTTTGGATTTATAAAAATATAATTATTTTCATCTTTATACAAATAGTTAAAAACTGTTTCTTCAAGTGAGGCTTTTTCAACTGTTTCGCTTGACCTAAATCGCTCGTTTAATTTTGTATTTTTATTTACACTTTTCATTTCAACTTGCGCAAATGCACCACCCTTGCCTGGCTTTACATGCTGGGTTTTTAATACCTGCCATAAATCATTTTTATATTCTAACAGCATGCCAACTCTTATTTCACTTGCATTTATTTTCATTTTAGTTTTTTAATTGTATCTACTGGTTTTAGTTTTTTATTTTTCCAAATGTAGCCTGAAATAGCTAAAAAGTTAGCTTTATTCAACAAAAGTTTTTTGTAGTTATCAGAATTAACACCACCAATAGCCACAATTGGAATTTTTGAGAGCTTTCTTGCTTTTTTTAATAAACTAATCGATGCTCTATATTTTACTCTTTTAGTTTTTGATGAACTAAAAGCTCCAAAAGCTATATAGTCAGCATTATTTTTTATTGCAACTTTAGCTAGTTTCATTGAGTTGTGACAGGTAATTCCAATTATTTTATTTCCAATTATTTTTCTTGCTTTGATAATGCTCATATCTTTTTGCCCTAAATGACAACCATCAGCATTTAGTTTTTTTGCAAGATAAACATCATCATTTATTAAAAACTTAACATTAAACTTTTTACATATTCTTTTTATTTCTCTACCAATTATTACTTTTTTTGTGAAATTTTCTTTTTTTAATCTCAACTGAAAAAAATTTACTTTTTTTTGTTTAAGAACTTCAATTAAATCCTGATAAAATAATTTGTTAATTTTTAATGGTGAAATTAGATAGATAAATTTTTTTTTATTCAATTTCAAATTCTTTAGACCATTTACCCTTAGCAGCCAATGTATTCATTTTTGCCCGATGGTTAAAAATCTTTTGAGTACCCTCGATATTTTTTATATCTTTAGACCAAAATTTTAATGCACTTTGTTGTAGCGCTCTGCCATAGGAATAACTCATTATAAAATCCGTATTATTATGTTTATTTATTAAATCTAAATTTTCTGTCGCCTCTTTTTCAGATTGGCCACCTGACAAAAAAGCAATACCAGGAACTTCTGAGGGCACTGAGTCTTTCATACATTGTAAAGTTAGTTTTGCCACCTCTTCATTTGAAATTTTTTCTTTTGATTTGCTTCCGGCTAAAATCATATTAGGTTTAAGTATAATTCCTTTTAAATCAACTCTGTGTAAAATTAATTCTTCAAAGCATTTTTTGATTACTTCTGAAGTTATTTGGTAACATTCTTTTGCTGAATGTTCACCATCCATTAAAACCTCTGGCTCAACTATTGGAACCATGTTACACTCTTGAACTAATGCAGAATATCTTGCCAATGCATGAGCATTTGCTTGTATTGAAAGTTTGCTTGGGTAATTTTTAGAAATACTATATACACCTCTCCATTTTGTAAATTTTGCACCAAGTTTTGAATATTCTTTTAATCTTTCTCTTAATCCATCCAGACCTTCTGTAATTTTTTCATCTGGTGAGCCGGCTAAAATTTTAGCACCAGTATCAACCTTAATACCAGGAGCAGCACCCATTAATGTAATTAATTCTGGGATTTTATTTTTTTTTGAAGATTTTTGTTTTATAGTTTCATCATATAAAATTACACCTCCGATACACTCAGTCATACTAGATGAGCTAAAGAGAGTTTCTCTAAACAATAATCTATTTTCTGGAGTTGATGGAACATTAACATCATTCAATCTCTTGGTCATTGTTCCAGTGCTCTCATCAGAAGCTAAAATTCCTTTTCCATTTTCTAAGATTTTAATTGCTATGTTATTTAATTCTGACATGTTATTTCAAAGCTTTTATACCAGGTAGTTCTTTTCCTTCAAGGTATTCTAAAAATGCTCCACCAGCAGTTGAAACAAAATCAAAATATTTAATTGCATTTAATTTATTTATAAGAGCTATCGTATCTCCTCCCCCTGCGACTGAATAAATTGATTTGTCTTTATTTTTTTTAATAATAATTTTTGCAATTTCATAACTTCCATTTGCAAAATTAGGATTTTCAAAATATCCTGCTGGACCATTCCATAGAACTGTTTGACTATTTTCAATAATGTTTCTAATTTTATTTATTGTTTTTGGTCCAATATCTAAGATTAAATCATTTTCAGATATATCATTTATTTCTTTGATTTGAGAATTGTCATCCAAATTTTTTCCGACCAAAACATCTTCTGGATACATAATTGAGCAAGAATATTTTTTTGAGGTTTCAAAAATTTCATTAATTATTATTTCACAGTTTTTCTCTTTAATTGATTTTCCAATTTGATTTCCTTTATAAAAGAGAATATTATTAGCCATCCCTCCTACTATGATAATATTATCAAATTTAGGTATTAAATTTTTTATTATTCCAATTTTTGTTGAAATTTTTGAACCTCCAATAATACAAGTAATCGGTTTTTTAATTTCTATAGTAACTTTTTTTAAAGCATTTATTTCTGTTTCTAATTGCAATCCTGCAAAAGAAGGTAAAAATTCTGTAATTTTACATACTGATGCGTGGGCCCTATGTGAGCAAGAAAAAGCATCATTAACAAATAAATCTGCAAATCCAGCTAAATGCTTTGAGAAATTAAAGTCATTTTTTTCTTCTGCCTCGTAAAATCTTATATTTTCTAAAAAAATTATTTGTTCATTTGAGTCTTTAAACAATTCCTCTTTTTTTAATTTAAAGATGTCTTGATCTATAAATTTTATATTTTTATTAATTTTTTTTTCTAAATATTTACTAATTGGCCTCAGTGACAGATCTTTATTTTTTATACCTTTTGGTCGTCCAACATGAGAAATTATAATGATTTTAGAATTTTTTTTTAATAAAAATTTAATTATTGGAAGAATTTTATCAATTCTTGTTTGATCTGTAATTGTCCCATTTTTTAAAGGAACATTTAAATCCAATCTTAATAAAATTTTTTTTTGATTAAGATTCTCAAGATCTTTAATTTTTTTCATTAAGAGATTTTATGAAGATATTCTGCTATATCACACATTCTATTTGAAAAACCCCACTCATTATCGTACCAAGCAGAAATTTTACCCATATTTTTACCTACTACATTTGTTAAATTTGCATCGACAATTGAAGAAGCAGGATTGTGATTAAAATCTACAGATACAAGTTTTTCTTGAGTCAATTCAAGAATTTTATTTCTATTGCTAAAATTTTTAAATGCTGAATTAATCTTTTCTATACTTAAATCTTTTTTTGTACAAAAGACCAATTCAACCAACGATACATTAGGAGTGGGCACTCTCATAGCTATACCTTCCAATTTACCTTTGAGAGAAGGTATAATTTCTCCAATAGCTTTAGATGCTCCAGTCGAAGTTGGCACGATAGATTGACTTGCTGCTCTTGCTCTTCTTGGATCCTTATGAGAATTGTCCAAGATCCTTTGGTCACTAGTGAAAGCGTGGATTGTTGTCATGAAACCTTTTTCAATTTTAAAGTTTTCATTTAGAACATGAGCTACTGGAGCAAGACAATTTGTTGTACATGATGCTGCTGAAATAATTTTATCATTTTTTTTTAACTCATTTTCATTAACACCAAATACAATTGTTTTGTCGGCGTTTTTGCAAGGGGCTGAAACTATAACTTTCTTTGCTCCATTTTTTAAGTGGGGTAATAATTTTTCCTTAGAATTAAATTTACCAGTACATTCAAAAACATAATCAACATCATACTTTTTCCAACTAATATTTTTTAAATCTGATTCTTGGCTAAATGTAATTTTATTTTTGTTTATAATCAGATGCTTTTTATCAAAATCTATATCAGCATTAAATTTTCCATGAATAGAATCATATTTTAAAAGAGAGGAGCAAGCTTCAGAATTTGTTCTATTATTTATGTGCATTATTCTTATTTTTTTGTTTTTGCTTTCAATTATTGAACGAACAATCATTCTGCCAATTCTACCCATTCCATTGATTCCAATTTTTATCTTCATAATTTTTCTTTAATTTTTTTTATTATATTTTCAGAATTCAATCCAAAGTGGTCATAAATTTCTTTATAAGGAGCGCTTTTGCCAAAATTATTAATTCCAAAATTTAATCCGTTATTACCTGTAAATTTCTTCCAATAGCCCGTTTCAGATGCCTCTAATGTTACAATAAGTTTTGCTTCATTTAAAATTTTATCTTTATAGTCTTCACTTTGTTGTTCAAATAATCTTTGACAAGGCATTGATATTATTTTGGAATAAATACCTTCTGTGGCTAATTTATGGCCTACATCACAGGCTAAACTTGTTTCTGATCCAGTTGCTATAATTGTTACATTTATATTATCTCCTGTTCTCAAAATTTCATAAGCACCTTTGGACGACTTATTTTTTTGTGAATTACTAATTCTAATTGGATTAATATTTTGTCTACTTAAAGCTATTACACTTGGGGTATTCTGACTTTCAAGAGCTAACTGCCAGCATTCGAAAGTTTCTACAGTATCAGCAGGCCTAAAAACATTTAGATTGGGAATAGATCTTAAACTTGTTAATTGTTCAACTGGCTGATGAGTTGGGCCATCTTCACCTAATCCTATCGAGTCATGAGTAAATATATATATAACCTTTTGTTTCATCATTGCTGCTAATCTGATTGATGGTTTACAATAATCACTAAAAATTAAAAATGTTCCCCCATAGGGAACAAAATTGCTGTGTAATGCAATTCCATTCATTATTCCACACATTGCATGTTCTCTAACTCCATAATGAATATAATTCCCAGAAAAATTTCCTGGCTTTATTATTTTATGATCTTTAGTTTTAGTATTATTTGAACCAGCTAAATCAGCTGAACCACCAATTAGATTTGGCGATTTAGATATAATATTTAAGAACATTTCAGACGATTTTCTAGTTGCAAGAGGTTTTAAATCTTTAAGATAATTATTTTTTGTTTTTTCAACTAAACTTTTAAAAGATTTTAAATTTTTTAAATTTGAAAAAAATTGATTATTTTTAAGTTCATCTTTCTTTGCTTTCTTTGAAGCTCTGCTTCCAATTTTTCTCCATTCATTTAATAATTCATTTGGTATTTTAAAAGGCTCATAATTCCATTTTAGTTTTTTTCTGACCAATTTTATTTCATCTTCACCTAAAGGACTGCCATGTGATGAAGCACTTCCACCTTTGTTTGGAGAGCCAAAACCAATGGTTGTTTTGCAAGAAATTGCAATAGGTTTTTTTGATTTTTGCGCCTTTTTAAGAGCGTTTGTAATTTCTTTATAATTGTGGCCATTAATTTTTAAGTAATTCCAACCGTAACTCTTAAATCTTTTCTCGTGATCGTCTGAAACTGCTAAACTAGTTGGACCATCAATTGATATAGAATTATTGTCAAATAATAAGATAAGGTTTTTTAATTTTAAATGACCTGCAAGACTCAAAGCTTCATGACTTATTCCCTCCATCAAGCACCCATCTCCAGCTAAGACATATGTTTTATGATCAATTTTATTTTTTCCTGCTTTTTTTTTTAAAATTTCCTCAGCCAATGCAAATCCAACAGCATTTGATATTCCTTGTCCCAATGGACCAGTAGTAGTTTCGATGCCAGTATTAGGATAATATTCAGGATGACCTGCGCAAATAGAGTCAAGTTGTCTAAAGTTTTTAATATCCTTTAAAGAAATACTTTTATATCCAGTTAAATATAGCAATGAGTAAAGCAACATAGAACCATGACCAGCAGAGAGAACAAATCGGTCTCTATTGATCCAACTTGGGTTATTTGGATTAAAATTTAAAAAATCTTTAAAAAGGATAGTGGCTACATCAGCCATTCCCATTGGCATTCCTGGGTGCCCAGAATTAGCTTTTTGAACAGCATCAATAGACAGAAACCTGATACAATTAGCTAATTCCTTATGTAATTTATTCAAAATTTATCCTGTGTAGACTAAGAAGATTCTATTTAATAATATAATTATATATATATGAATTCTGTGAACGAAAAAGAAAAAAAATTAAAATTGGCTCTTACTAAACTAAATAATATAAATTTAAAAAATCCTAATTTATTAAATAATATAGAAAAATTAAAAATTAAAAAAAATCAATTAGAAATTGAAAAACAAGATTTGGAAGAAAAATACATTCTTTTAAAAGAGGAATATAATTATTTAACTAAAGAATTAGATGAATTAAAAAACAAAGAGAAAACTGAACAAAAAAAACATATTCAGTTTTCCGAGAAGATCGATGAGCTTAATCAAGAAACTAACACTTTATTAGAGGAAATTGACAAATGGCAAACGTAAGTATTAAATTCAATGGAAAGGAATTTCTTTTATCTTGCGAGGATGGTCAAGAAGAACACTTAGAGGAATTATTAATTCAAATTAATCAAAAATTTAACGAAGTGAAAAATGATTTAGGTAATTTAGGTGAAAATAAACTTTTATTAATTACAGCAATAAAAGCAATGGATGAATATCATGAAACAAAAAAAAAGTTGAACAAAAACAAATAGAATTTAAAGAGCTTTCAAATAAATTTAAAGAGTTAAAAAATTTAGTTTACGATTATAGAGATAGAAAAGAAGGAGAAATAAAAGAGCTTAACGATAAGCATGTAAATTTAAAGACAGAAATTGAAAATAATCAAAAAAATTATGAAAAATTAATACAAGAAGCAACAGAAGAAATCTCAAATTTTGTTGAAAAAGCTAATATAGAAAATTTATCTTAATAATCCGTGAACAAATCTCAAATTAGAAAAATTATCTTAAAAAAAAGAAAAGAGAAATTTCTTGAAAATTTTCCTTTTAATAAAAATAAATTATTAAATTTTTTAACTAATCTTAAATTTAAAAATAAAAATATAGGTGGATATTATCCATATAACTACGAATTAGATATTCTTGAAATATTAAAATTTTTACAAGATAGAAAGTTCAAAATTTCACTACCAAAAATTCAAAAGAATAATCAGATGAATTTTTTTGGTTGGTCTTTTGCCGAACCATTATTAATAAACAAATATGGCATCCCAGAGCCAACATCAGAAAAACAAGTTTTTCCTGATGTTCTATTTATGCCATTGGTTGCTTTTGACAATGATCTTAATAGGCTTGGTTATGGAGGTGGTTATTACGATAGATATCTATCAAAAAATAAAAAAATAAAGAAAATTTTAAAAATAGGTATTGCCTACTCTTTTCAAAAAGTTAAAAAAATTCCGATAGATAAACATGATATAAGACTTGATCATATAATTACTGAAAGAAAATTTTACTAATGAGAATTTTATTTTTAGGTGATGTAGTAGGTTTGTCAGGCTGCTCAAAAATATTTAGTAATCTTAAATCAGAAATTGAAAAAAATAATATTAATTTCGTGATAGTAAATGGTGAAAATTCCTCTGAGCCTGGAGTGGGATTAAAAATAGAAACATGCAAAGATTTTTTTAATTGTGGTGTAAATGTTATTACATCAGGAAATCATGTTTGGGATCAAAAAGAGATAATGAATTATATAGAGGTGGAAAATAGACTCTTAAGACCTCTAAATCTCTATGAACCTTGTCCAGGAAAAGGATTTGAAATTTTTGAGACTTCTCAGAATATTAAAATAGGCGTTTTAAATCTTATGGGGAATGTCTTTATGAAAAAATGTGACGATGTTTTTACAGTAGCTAAAAAATTTATGAAAAATTATAAATTAAAAAAAGATTATGACTTATTAGTAGTTGATTTCCATGGAGAAATAACAAGTGAAAAAAATGCTATTGGACATTTTTTTGATGGCAATGCAACACTCGTAATTGGTACTCACACACATATTCCAACAAATGATGCTCGAATTTTAAATAATGGTACTGGTTATCAAACTGACGCAGGAATGTGTGGTGACTATGACTCAGTTATAGGAATGGACAAAGAAAATTCTGTCAATAAATTTCTAAAAGAGAAATCCACTAAGCATTTTCCTGCAAAAGGTGAAGCTACTTTAAGTGGTGTTATAGTTGATTGTAATATAGAAACTGGCTTAGCTGAAAATATAGAAAGTTATATTTTTGGAGGACAATTAAAAAGTACTAATTAATTATGGCTGGACACTCTCATTGGGCTGGAATTAAGCACAAAAAAGGAAAGGCAGATAAACAGAGGTCAAAAATTTTTTCAAAGCTTTCAAAGGAAATAACGGTTGCAGCAAAACTTGGAGATAAAGATCCAACAATAAATCCAAGATTAAGATCTGCAATTCAAGCAGCAAGGTCAGCCAATATGCCAAAAGAAAATATTGAAAGAGCGATAAATAAATCTACTGTTAATACAGAGTCAAATTTTGAAAGTCTAAGATATGAAGGATTTGGCCCAGAAAAAGTAGCTGTTATAGTAGAAGCCTTGACTGATAATAAAAATAGAACAGCTTCAAATATTAGAACTATTTTTCAAAAAGCTGGAGGCAACTTGGGTACCCAAGGATCTGCATCACACAATTTCAATCAGCTAGGAGTAATTAAAATAAAAAAAAGTGAAATTTCAGATGAGGAAATTTTTGAACTAGCAATAAATTCAGGGGCTGATGAATGCATATCTAAGAGTGATTTTCATGAAATACAATGTACAGTTAATGAGATTTATAATGTAAAAAAAAAATTAGAGAAAAAAATAAATAATTTTATATCTACAGAAATAGAATGGATTGCTTTAAATAGCGTACAAGTATCAATGGAGAATCAAGCTAGCTTGATAGAGTTTTTTGAAACATTAGAAGATAATGATGATGTTCAAAATATATATTCGAATGCTCAATTAAATATAATCTGATGTTAATTATAGGTATAGATCCAGGTATTTCAGGTTCAATTTGTTTTTTTGAGGATGGAAGGATTTTAGATGTAATAGAAATGCCAACAATGACTGATGGTAAAAAAAACAAAAAACAAGTGAATGGATCCCAAGTTTATAATGAGATATCTGGAAGAATAAAAAAAATTGAAAAACAAGACATAAGAGTAATTATTGAACAGGTATCAGCAATGCCAGGGCAAGGAGTAACCAGCATGTTTAATTTTGGCCAATCTTTTGGTATTTTAAAAGGTATGTGTGCCGCAATGCAATTATCCATGTATTTTGTGAGACCAGCAAAATGGAAGAAATATTTTAATTTGATTAATTCCGAAAAAGATGCAAGCAGAACAAAAGCTATAGAGATTTTCCCTTATTATTCATCAAATTTATCTAAAAAAAAGGACTCAAACAAAGCAGATGCAATATTAATTGCCAGTTATTATTATGAAACTTTTAAATTAGATGAATAACCTATTTATGAAGTCAAATAAATGACACATTTGAGTGTGAAAAGAATTTAATATGGAAGCTGATATTTCGACTCAGGCAGTGGGCTTAGCCTCAAGTGCAGATTTTTCTTTAATAAATCTTTTTATAAGAGCAGATATTATTGTTAAATCAGTAATTATAATATTAATCGCATGCTCAATATATTCATGGGCGATCATAATTGAAAAATTTAAATTATTTAAAAAAATAAATTTTTCGACAGAAGAGTTTGAGGAAAAGTTTTGGAGATCTAAATCTGCTGAAACATTCTATAATAGCTTACCGAATAATGTTGAAGATCCTATGGCATCATTGTTTAAAGAGTCAATGCAAAGTGTATTAAAATCAAGATCTAAAACAAATTTGATGGAAAGATTAGGTGGCATGCTCGAAGTTGGAATAGAAAAGCAAATGGCAAAAATAGAAAAGGGATTTACTTTTTTAGCAACTGTTGGTTCAACTGCTCCATTTATAGGGTTATTCGGAACGGTTTGGGGAATTATGAATTCATTTCAATCAATTGCAATTTCCAGAAATACAAGTTTGGCTATAGTTGCACCAGGTATCGCTGAAGCATTATTTGCTACAGCTTTAGGATTGTTAGCTGCTATCCCTGCAGTAATTGCTTATAACAGATTTAATTCTGAATCTAAAAAATATTCTCAAAAATTAGAAAGTTTTTCTAAAAGATTTATTTCAATCATTTAATCCAGATGGCATTTAAATTGAATCGTTCAGGAAAAGAACCAATGAGTGAAATTAATGTTACACCATTTGTAGATGTAATGTTAGTTCTGTTAATTATTTTTATGGTGACAGCTCCTTTATTGACAGTAGGTGTGCAAGTGGATTTACCTGAAAGTTCAGCAGATTCATTACCAGAAGAACAAGAGCCGTTAACTTTATCAATTAATTCTAAGGGGGAAATATTTATTCAAGAATCAAAAGTTGAGTATGATAAAATTATTGCTAAAGTTTTGGCGATATCAAAAAATAGAACTGATACACGAATTTATGTCAGGGGTGACAAAACTATAAATTACGGCAGAGTTCTTGAGATAATGGGTCTACTCTCTGGATCGGGTTTTACTAAAGTTGCTTTAATTTCTGAGCCATACAAAGAAAGGTAGTTTTAAAGTGAATAGAAGTTTAATAACATCTTCTGTTTTACATTTAATAATAATTATTATAACAGCAATGAGTCTTCCTTTCTTGTCAAAAAAACCAATAGATTTACCACCAATAGTATCAGTAGAGCTGATTCAAATAACTGAAAAAACCAATGTTCCATTTGCTCCGAAAGCAAAAAAGATTATTGAAAAAGTTAAGGAAAAAGAAAAAAAAATTGTTTCAGAACAAGCACCTCCAAAAAAAGTAAAAAAGAAGAAGCCAGACTCTGTTCCAATGCCTGAGGATAAAATTAAAAAGGTAAAAAAAGTTAAAGATGACACTCAAAATCCTGAAAAAATTGACAATGAAGTTAAGCAAGTTTCAGAATTTGAAAAAGAGGAACTATTTGATCCAAATAATATTGCTGCCTTAATTGATAAATCAAAAGAGGATACAGCAACAACAATAAATAAGAAAGACAGTGTTACACAGGATAAATCAAAGAATTTAGAAAATACCGGTTTGACTTTAAGTGAGGAAGATGCGTTAAAAGCACAAATTTTTGGTTGTTGGAGCATTCCACTAGGACTTCCATATGATGAAAGTTTATTAGTAAGAATTAAACTTGAACTTGAGCCAGATGGATCAATTGTAAAGTCTGAAATTTTAGATCATGCTAGGATGAATAAACCAGGTCAAGGATTTTATAAAGTTTTAGCTGAAAGTGCCCTCAGGGCAGTAAAATTATGCCAACCCTTAAGAGTGCCTAGTACTGGATATGAAAGATGGAAAGAATTACAATTAAATTTTGATGCAAGTGAAATGTTAAAAGGTTAATCTAGAGAAAATATGAAAAAATTTTTAATTTTATTATTATTAATAATTTTAATACCTCTTAAATCATTTAGTTTGATTGAGGTTGATATTACTAGAGGTAATTTGAATCCTCTTCCTGTGGCTGTTTCGCCATTGTCAATTGATGAAGATTCAAGAAAAAATTTTAAAAGAATTTTAGATAAAAAAAATATAGGTTCAGAGATTTCTTTGATTGTTGAAAATAATCTTAAAACTTCAGGTTTATTTAACCCACTTGATAGAGATGCTTTTCTACAAGCTCCTGACATTGCTAATTTGAAACCAAGATTTGAAGATTGGAATTTAATTAAAGCCCAAGCTTTGATTACTGGCAAAGTAGAATATTTAGATGAAAAACTAAGAGTAGAATTTAGGTTATGGGATGTATTAGCTGCAAAAGAAATGATGGCTTTAGCATTTACGACAGTTCCAAATAATTGGAGAAGAGTTGGCCATATTATTTCTGATAAAGTATATGAACGATTGACAGGTGAAAAAGGATATTTCGATACAAGAATAATTTATGTTGCTGAAGAAGGTCCAAAAACAAAAAGAATTAAAAAACTTGCAATCATGGATCAAGATGGTGCAAATAATAAATTTTTGACTTTAGGAAATGAATTAGTATTAACTCCGAGGTTTAATCCAACAAATCAAATGGTAACTTATCTTTCATATTTTAGAAATCTTCCAAGAGTTTATCTATTAGATATTGAAACTGGCATGCAAGAGGTAGTAGGAGACTTTCCAGGAATGACTTTTGCACCCAGATTTTCTCCTGATGGAAAAAAAATTATAATGAGTTTCGCTAAAGATGGAAATTCAGATATTTATACAATGGACTTAGAAAATAGAATTGTGGAAAAAATAACAAATCATTCTTCCATTGATACTTCTCCATCATATTCTCCAGATGGTAAATATATTTGTTTCAATTCAGATAGAAGCGGTTATCAACAAATTTATGTAATGAAAAGTGATGGCAGTAAAGTTAAAAGGATATCTTTTGGTAATGGAATATATGGAACTCCAGTGTGGTCACCTAGAGGGGATTTAATTGCCTTTACAAAACTACATAAAGGAAAATTTTATATAGGGGTAATGAGAACAGATGGAAGTGGTGAAAGGCTATTGACTGAAAATTTTTATCAAGAGGCTCCATCGTGGTCTCCTAATGGAAGAGTTTTGATTTTTTATAGGGAGACAAAGACAGAATCTGATGGAAGTGGATTTTCAGCCAAATTATGGTCAATTGACCTTACTGGATATAATGAGAGATTGATCAAGACACCTACAGACGGGTCAGACCCATCTTGGTCATCATTATTAAGTAATTAAATTAAGTAATTACCCTCAAAGTTCTTGATTTTTCGTCTTGAAACCTCTAATTAGATGTGAAAAGATAAGTTTTAGATATATTGATTAAGGAGCAAAAATGAAATTAAACAAAATTCTAAAAAATTCACTTTTAGTTGTTTTAGCATGCTTAGTATTAAGTGCGTGTGCAACAAAAAAAGTTTCAACAAGTCAAATACAAGGTGATGTTTACACTGGTACAGATACTGTTGAGTATTTAGCATCTGGTGTTCCTGATAGAGTATTCTTTGCAACAAATGAATCAGTTTTAACAACTGCTTCTAGAGAAACTCTAAGAAAACAAGCAGCGTGGTTAAGAAAAAATTCTGATATAACAGTTGTATTAGAAGGTCATGCTGACGAGAGAGGAACTAGAGAATATAACTTAGCTTTAGGAGAAAGAAGAGCGAATGCTGCCAAGGATTATCTAATGACTTATGGAATATCTTCAGACAGAATTTCAGTTTTAAGTTACGGTAAGGAAAGACCAGTTGATTCTGGATCAAACCCTTTAGCTTGGTCGAAAAATAGAAGATCAGTTACAGTTAAAGCAAACTAACTAATATTTTTAAATTTAAAGACCTCTTAAACTAAAGTTTAAGAGGTCTTTTTTTTGCCATTATTTTAGACATAAGTTAAGTTACTTTATGATGCGATTGAGAAAAATTTTTTTTATAAATTTATTTTTTTTTACTAATTTTATTTTTTATTCCATTTCATCAGCTGATAATCACAATATTTATGAGACACTTGAGTCAATTCAAAAAGATATAAAAACATTAGAAAAGGCTGTTTATTCTGGTTCTGTGGAAAATAACAATTCTTTAAATTCATCAAACTTGGATGCCAATGGCGAAGATGTTCTCACAAGACATTTGTTAAAATTATCTGAGATTGAAAATCAATTTCAACAACTTACAAACAGATTTGAAGAAATTAATTTTAAATTAGATAAATTATCTAACAGACTTTCCAAAATTCAAGCTGATAATCAAATTAGATTCCAAGATATCGAAAATACTCTAACAACTGGAGACGGTGAAATAAAATTATCTCAAAAAAAAATTGATAAGTCTGATGAAATTTTACCAGGCTCATCAGAGCCTCAAGATTTAGGTTCAATTTCATACAAAGATACTTCTTCTAATGAGACTACCCAAAAAATTCAATCTGTTGAAACAACTGCTTCAATTGTGACGGAAACTTTTCAAGCAGAAGAAAAAATATTACCTAATGAAGAACCTAAAAAACAATATGAGTTTGCCACAAGTTTCTTAAAAGTTGGAGATTACCCAACTGCTGAAAGAGCTTTTAGGGAATTTGTTTTAGAAAATCCTAATCATGAACTAGCAGGCAATGCTCAATATTGGTATGCAGAAACTTTTAGAATTAGACAACTTTATACTGACGCGGCATCAGCATACTTAGAAGGGTATCAAAAATATCCTGAAGGAGAAAAAGCTCCAATTAATTTGTTAAAATTGGGTGTATCAATGGTTCAGATTGGAGAAAAAGATCAAGGATGTAAAATGATTAATGGAGTTGAAAAACAATATCCAAAAGCAAATCAATCTGTTATTCAGAAGGCAAAATATGAGTCTCAAAAATTCGAATGCAACAAAAACTCATAAATTGTTACGAAATAAGATAATCAACAAAAAAATTAAAAATTTATTTAGATTATTTGAAAAAGAATTAAAAATTCATGATAAATTTGCTGTAGCAGTTTCTGGAGGACCAGATAGTTTAGCTTTAGCATTCCTTGCCAAGCTTTATTCAGTTAAATATAAACTACCTATAAAGTTATTTATTGTAGATCATAAACTTAGAAAAGATTCATCGGTTGAAGCAAAAAAAGTAAAAACATTATTAAAAACTCTTAATATAGGTTCTGAAATTCTTGTTTGGAATGGGAAAAAACCTAAAAAGAATATTCAATCAATTGCTAGAAAAAAAAGATATGAATTATTATTTTTAAAATGTAAAAAATATAAAATAAACAATCTTTTACTTGGCCATCATTTAGATGATCTTTATGAAAATTTTTTTATAAGATTATTTAGAGGAAGTGGATTAAAGGGATTGACATCATTAGAGAAAATTAATCAAATTAATCAAATTAATTTAATTAGACCGCTGTTAGTTTTTAATAAGTCGGATTTGATTTATATAGCAAAAAATGTCTTTAATTTTTTTATTCAAGATCCTTCAAATAAAGATTTGAAATACACTAGAGTTAGAATTAGAGATTTCATAGATGAGCTAAAAAAAGAGGGATTAGACAAAAAAAAATTATTTTTAACTATAAAAAACCTTAAAAGGTCAAATCAAACATTATTATTTTATGTTAAAAAAAACAAACAACTTAATTCATTTTTTAAAAAAAAAAATGAATCAGTTAATTTTAAATGAAAATTTTTTTAAAAATCCCTATGAGGTTAATTTCAGATCAATGTCTGATTCTATTCAAATAATTGGGGGAAAATATCATGCAGTGAGAGGTAAAAAAATTGATAATATTTTACATAAAATTGGAAATAATACCCTAATTAAAGAAACATTGGGCGGATGTATAATCAAAAAACTTAATCAAACTGTGATTATTTCAAAAGAGTACTAATTTTCGCACTTGTTTAATTAATAATAATTATTATTTTATACTTATGAATTTAAAAAACTTAGCAATGTGGGCTATCATAGTTTTTTTGACTATTGGTCTATACAATATGTTCAAAAATCCTCAGGTAAATATTAGAGGCGAAAATCCGATAATATTCTCTGATTTTTTAATTTCAGTCGATAAAGGCGAGGTTTTAAAAGTTGAGATACAGGGGAATAATATTAAAGGTGTTTATTCGAATGGTAACAGTTTTACAACTTACGCTCCAAATGATCCAAATCTAATTGAAAAACTTTCAGATAAAGGTGTTAGTATTTCTGCAGCACCTTTAGAAGAAAAAATGCCATCACTTTTTGGCGTATTACTTTCATGGTTCCCTATGTTGCTTTTAATTGCTGTGTGGATTTTCTTTATGAGACAAATGCAGGGAGGCAAAGGTGGGGCAATGGGTTTTGGTAGATCAAAAGCCAAAATGATGAATGAATTAAAAGGCAAGGTTACTTTTAATGATGTTGCTGGCGTTAAGGAAGCTAAGGAGGAGGTAGAAGAAATAGTAGAATTTTTAAAAGATCCAGATTATTATGTGAATGCAGGAGCAAAAATTCCAAAAGGAGCATTATTGGAAGGTCCTCCAGGAACAGGTAAAACTTTATTAGCTAGAGCTATTGCGGGTGAAGCGGGTG
>MDTG01229881.1_pt1 | contig 18046 bp, 17 predicted proteins | sample 811421 | NCBI WGS metagenome assembly MDTG01 (sample SAMN05326645, study PRJNA326480) | marine metagenome | isolation source: seawater | place: Pacific Ocean: South East | collected 2011 | reverse complement strand
TTTTTTCTTTTTCTTTGGAGCAGCTTTCTTTTTCTTCTTAGCCATAAAATACTCCTTGTATTTTGTTAACCCGGAGGAACCCCCCTCCATCATCACTTAAAAAGCGATAAACATAAAAGGCTGATTATTTATTCCCAAAACTTACGGTCAAAGTCAACAATATACCTTACATTACAATTAGCTTTCATATTAAGTTTTCATTAAAAAAAAAATTTCAATATTTAATTAATCGTTATAAGGTTGTTAACTTATAAATAATTAGTTTTTTTGGCAGAAAACTAATAATAAATTCATATTTTCCTATACAAAAATTTTACTTCATACTATTTGTATATTTATAATTATTTGTCTTTTAATATGAATGAAATCAACACGTTTAATGCAGAAAAAGATATTACAATTGAAAATAATACATATAAATATTATGATTTAAAAACAGTTGCAGATAAGTTTCATATCAATTTAGATAAAGTTCCTATTTCTATTAAAATTATTTTAGAAAATCTAATTAGAAATGAAGACAATGAAACAATTGACAAAAATATGATTTCTAATGTTTTCTCTTCAATAAAAGAGCATTCAGATGATAAAAGTAGTTCTGAAATAGCTTTTTTCCCAACAAGGGTTTTAATGCAAGATTTTACAGGAGTTCCCGCAGTTGCAGATCTTGCCGCAATGAGGAATGCATTAAAAAATAGAGGAATTGAGCCAAAAAAAATCAATCCCTTGTCAAGAGTAGATCTTGTAATTGATCATTCTGTAATGGTTGACAAATATAGAAATCAGAATGCCCTAACAACAAATGTTAAGAAAGAGTTTGAGAGGAATAAAGAAAGATACGAGTTTCTTAAATGGGGACAAAGCTCCTTTGATAATTTTTATTTAGTCCCTCCAGGAGCAGGTATTTGTCACCAGGTTAATCTTGAAAATATTGCAAAAACTATATGGGTTAAAAAAATTAATAACAATAACTATATATTTCCTGACTCTGTTGTAGGAACAGATAGTCATACAACAATGGTTAATTCGTTATCAGTTTTAGGTTGGGGTGTAGGTGGTATAGAAGCAGAAGCAGCAATGCTTGGCCAACCAATATCAATGAATGTACCAAAAGTTGTAGGGTTTGAGCTTTTAGGCTCCTTAAATGAGGGAATAACTGCAACTGATCTAGTACTAGAAATTACAAACATATTAAGACAGAAAGGTGTCGTAGGTAAATTTGTAGAATTTTTCGGAGAAGGAATCTCAAATTTGTCATTAGCAGATCGAGCAACCATTTCAAACATGGCTCCCGAATATGGTGCAACCCGTGGTTTCTTTCCTATTGATCAAGAGACTTTAAATTATTTAAAATTAACTGGCAAAAGTGAACATCACATTAAGTTAGTTGAAAGATATTCCAAATTACAAAAAATATGGGCTTATGATGATTACAATCCAGATTTTAGTGAAAATATAAAGTTAAATTTAAACCAAATACAACCATCTATAGCCGGACCAAAAAGACCACAAGATAAAATATTATTAAAAAATGTTCCATATATATTCAATAAATTAGATTTGGATAACGAAAAAAAACAAAATAAAAACCAAAAATTAAAAACAGGAGATATCGTAATTGCTGCAATAACTAGCTGCACTAATACATCCAATCCCAGTGTAATGATAGCCGCCGGTTTAATTGCAAAAAAAGCATTTGAGCTAGGATTAGAAATAAAACCATGGGTTAAAACAAGCTTGGCGCCAGGGAGTAAAGTAGTAAGTGATTATCTAAAAAACGCAGACTTAACATTTTATCTTGATAAGATGGGATTTAATTTAGTAGGATATGGATGTACAACTTGTATAGGCAATTCTGGTCCACTAGATGACTGGGTTTCTAAAGAAATTAAAAATAACAATATAACCGTATGCTCTGTATTATCAGGAAACAGAAATTTTGAGGGAAGAGTTCATCAAGAGGTCAAAGCAAACTTCCTTGCATCACCGCCTTTAGTTGTAGCATATGCATTAGCTGGAAATATCAATGTAAACCTCGCCAATGAATCTATTGGTATTTCAAAAAAAGGAGAAAAAATATATTTGAAAGATATTTGGCCTCGAAACCAAGATATAAACAAACTTTTGGATTCTTGTCTTAAACCAAATATGTTCACAGATCGTTATGAGCATATATATGAGGGTGATGAAAATTGGAAATCAATAAAAAGTAGTAAAAATATGACGTACGAATGGAGTTCTTCTAGTACTTATATAAAGCACCCACCTTTTTTTGAGCAAACAAAAAAAAATTTGTTAGAAAATATAAGCAATGCAAGGATACTAGCTTTATTAGGAGATAGTGTAACTACAGATCATATTTCTCCAGCTGGTAATATAAAGGAAGATAGTCCCGCTGGATTATATTTAAGTAATAGACAAATTAGTTCAAAAAACTTTAATTCTTATGGATCAAGAAGAGGAAATCATGAAATAATGATGAGAGGAACATTTGCAAACATTCGAATAAGAAATGAAATAATACCGGGTACAGAGGGTGGTTTAACTAAATCATTTATTACAAATAAAAAAATGTCTATTTATGACGCAGCTCAAGAGTACATTGAAAATAATATTGATACTATTATAATCGCTGGAAAAGAATATGGAACAGGCTCATCTCGCGATTGGGCTGCAAAAGGTACTAAATTATTAGGAGTAAGAGTTGTAATAGCTGAAAGCTTTGAAAGAATTCACAGATCAAATTTAATAGGTATGGGTGTTTTGCCATTAGAATTTATGAAAAATCAAAATAGAATAAATCTACAAATCAAAGGTAACGAAAAAATTTCTATAACTGGTATCAAAGATTTAGAGCCAAACAAAATATTGAGTTGTGATATTTTTGGAAAAGACAAAATTAATATTAGTTTAAAATGTAGAATTGATACTAAAAAAGAACTTGAATATTACAAAGCAGGAGGAATTTTAAATTACGTTTTGAACGAAATTATTTCAAAAGCAGCATAAACCAGATGTTTGATTTTGATAATAACTTAACTGCTATTCTAGGCCCAACTAATACAGGGAAGACTTTTAAAGCTTTTGAAAAACTATTTACCTATTCTTCGGGTATTTTTGGTTTTCCACTTCGATTACTTGCTAGAGAAAACTATGATAAAGCTGTAAAAAAAATTGGCTTAAGTCGTGTTGCATTAATAACTGGGGAAGAGAAAATTTTACCTAGAGAAGCTAAATATTTTTTCTGCACAGTAGAATCTATGCCAGTAAACATCACAGTGGATTGTATAATAATTGACGAAGTTCAATTAGCTGCTGACTATGAAAGAGGACATATATTTACAGACAGAATATTGAATTTCAGAGGAGCTTTTGAAACCATATTTTTAGGATCCTTGACAATAAAAAACATATTAATTGATCTATTTCCTAAAATAAAAATTGAACAAAATGAAAGATTTTCTAATTTATCTTTTTTACCAAAACAAGGTCTATCTAAACTAAAGCCAAGATCTGCAGTAATAGCATTTAATATTAATAAAGTTTATGAAATTGCTGAAACTGTAAGAACTTATAAGGGTGGTGCAGCTGTTGTATTAGGATCTTTAAGTCCAAGAACGAGAAATGCTCAAGTTGAAATATATGAAGACAAAAAAGTGGACTATCTAGTTGCTACAGATGCAATTGGCATGGGACTTAATTTAAATATCAATCATGTCACCTTTTCTTCTTTGGAAAAATTTGATGGAAGGTATAACAGGAATTTACATCCTAATGAAATAGGGCAGATTGCAGGAAGAGCTGGTAGATATAAAACTGATGGCACATTTGGATGGACAAAAAATATTACACAATTTGATCAAACTCTCGTTAAATCTGTTGAAAGTCATAATTATGATCAAATTCATAAAATATATTGGAGAAATTCAAAAATAAACTTTAGCACAGTTCAAGATGTTCTTGGTTCATTAAAAAAATTTCCAATAAAAAAATATTTTATACATAAGAAAAATGCTTCAGATGAAATTAACTTTAGAACGTTAATTGAGGATAATGATATTAAACCTTACTTAAAAGATCCTTATTCAATAAAAAAATTATGGAATATCTGTCAAATTCCTGATTTTGAAAAAGTATTCAATGATAATTACCTATATTTTTTAAAAAATTTTTTTATCATTTTGTCTAAAAATAATAATAAAATTCCAGAAGATTGGATAAATACTAATATCAATAAGCTTCAGGATATTACTGGAGGTATATCTGAACTATCTATAAAAATATCACAAATAAGAAGATGGACTTATATTTCTAATCATTACGAATGGTTAGACAAACCAGTTTATTGGCAAGAAAAAACACTACAAATTGAAAATGAATTATCTGACAAGTTGCACAATAGTTTAACAAATAAGTTTGTAGATTTTAATTCTATTTATTTTAATAATTATAATAAAGATCAAAATTTCGATAAAATCTCAATAAATGATAAAAATGAAATAATTTTAGACAACCAAAATTATGGTCATGTGTACGGTTTTGATATAAAGTTAAACAAAAACTCATTTTCTAACTCACTTTTTTTAATAAGTCGTGTTAAAAAATCATTAAGAATTATGATCGATAAAAAAATAAATAATTTTTTAAATGCCCCAGATGACTCTATAAATTTGGGAGATATTTCAAAGATCAAGTTAAATAATGAAGTTAAACTATATTGGGGAGAGGAGGAAGTAGGTTTTTTACATAAGGGTAATAAAATTTATACCCCAATAGCGGAAGCTATTAATTCTGAATTTTTGTCTTCAGAGCAAAAGTTATTAGTCTCTGCTAAATTACAGAATTGGATAAATAATAAAATTAATGTTGATTTATTTCCGATAAGTGAGAAAATACAAAATGATTTATCATCATCATTGAGAGCGATAGTATTTAATTGTTATGAAAATCTTGGCACACTTCCGATTGATGACTTCAAAGATCATATATCTAAATTTACCCAGCAAGATAAGATAGATCTCTCAAAACTAGGTATTAGAATAGGGGCTAAATTTTTCTTTTCTCCTAATTTGATGAAAAAAAAACCTATAGAATTAAGTGCTATCCTATGGAAAATTTTTAACAAAACAAAGGATGAAAATCTTTTACCTCTACCTAAAGATGGCAGGGTTTCATTTGTAACAAAGACACAGCTACCTTACAATTATTGGCAATGCATAGGATACATACTAATCAACACATTTGCATTTAGAATAGATGTATTTGAAAGAATTTTTTATTTAGCGAGAAAAAAAATTAAATATGGACCTTTTTTAGAGAGCTCTGAATTTATGAGCCCTCTTGGGTGTAACAGTAGTCAGTTATCTGACATATTTAAATTTTGTGGATATGAACCAATAAATTTATTGAATGAAAAAAAACTATATTTCTTTAAACAGGTCAAAAAATTAACTAAAAAAAATAATAGAATTAAAAACAAAAAAAATAAGATTATAAAAAATAAAACTAGTATAGACCCAGATTCTCCTTTTGCGGTACTGGAGAAACTTCTATAAAGAGTATGTTATAAAGGTAAAAATTGTTTGATTCATTAAAAAAAATATTAAGCCAAAATACTAATATTAATGAGCAAAATGAAGATAGTGAAAATTTAGATTTACTGTCTGGCTTAATGATTGAGGCTGCTAATACTGATGGTAATTTAGATGAAGTAGAAATTAAGAAAATAAGCTATATTCTTGTTAATACTTTTAATGAAGACTCTAATAAAGTAAACAATTCACTAAAGAAAGCAATAGATAATAAAAATAACAGTAATTCTCTATATTTCTACACATCAAAACTTAATAAAGAATTTTCCCACCATAAGATAATATTACTAATTGAAACTATGTGGGAAATAATATTATCAGATGGTAAAATTCATGATTATGAGTCAAGTTTAATAAGAAGGTTGTCAGGATTGCTTTATATATCAGACATAGATTCTGGAAATGCAAGAAGAAGAGTACTAAATAAAAATAATTAATGACATATATTGTAAATGATAAATGTATTAAATGTAAACATATGGATTGTGTTGAAGTATGCCCTGTAGATTGTTTCTACGAGGGTGAAAATATGCTAGTAATACATCCGGATGAATGCATTGATTGTGGAGTCTGCGAACCTGAATGTCCTGCAGAAGCTATTTTATCTGATACTGAAGATGGTATAGAAAAATGGGCGGAATTAAATAGAAAATATTCTGAACTTTGGCCTAATATAAATGAAAAAAAGGAGCCTCCAAAAGATGCAGAAGAATGGCAAAACGTTAAAGACAAATTTGAAAATCATTTTAGTGAAAAACCGGGTAGTTAATGAAAAATAATAAAAAAAAATCAGAATTCAAAGTTGGAGAAGTAGTAGTTTATCCAAAACACGGAGTTGGCGAAATAACTAAAATAGAAAATATGGAAATAGCTAATATTAAAACACAATTTTATGTAGTTAAAATGGAACAATCTAAATTAACCATAAGGGTTCCTTTGGATAAAAAAGATGAGGTTGGATTAAGAAAAATTTCATCAAAAAAAATTGTAGATGAAGTTTTTGATGTTTTAAAACTTAAACCTAAAATAAGAAGAATTATGTGGAGTAGAAGAGCACAAGAATATGAAGCAAAAATTTTTTCAGGTGAGCCCATAAAAATAGCTGAAGTTGTGAGAGATTTATTTCGAAAAAATACTCAAGCTGATCAATCTTATAGTGAAAGACAAATGTTCCAAGTTGCAATTGAAAGATTAGCAAGAGAAGTTGCAGCTGTAGAAAAAACTGATTATTTTCAATCTACTGAAAAAATAGAAAACATTTTAAATAAAAAATAAGCCTTGGAACAAGAAAGTAATTTTGTTGAATTTTTAAATCCAAAAAGAATATGGGCTATAGGTTCAATACATTCAAATTTAGAATCTCTAGAATCACTTAATAAATATATCTTCAATAATTTTAAAGAAGGAGACAAATTAATTTTTTTAGGAAATGTCATAGGTTTAGGCTTAAAAGCAAAAGAAACATTATCAAATATAATAAAATTAAGATTTAATTTAATGGCAAAATTTAAATTAAAACCTGATGATATAATATTTTTAAGAGGTGCTCAGGAAGAAATGTTCAATAAACTTCTGCAACTGCAAATTGCTCCAAACCCTAAAGAGATTTTAGATTGGATGTTTGAGCATGGAGTAGATAGTAGTCTCAATTCATATGGTTTTAGTAAAGATGAGTTGTATTCAGTAGCTAGTACAGGCACAATAAATATTTCCAAATGGACATCTAGATTAAACAATCAAATAAAGCAATTTCCAGGTCATAAGGAGTATTTCTCAAACTTAAAACATGCAGTTTACACCTCATCCAAAAAAATTCTTTTTGTAAATAGAGGTGTGGATATATCCAGACCACTTTCTGCACAAAATGACTGTTTTTGGTGGGGTTATCAAAATTTTTCAAAAATAAATACACCTTATAAAACATTTATAAGAATTGTTAGAGGCTATCAGTCTATTCATAATAATAATCTAGAAATGGCTAAAAATAGTGTAATTTGTACATTATTTAAGCAACCTTTCAGTAATAATAAAATTATAGCAGGGTTATTTGAAAATGATGGAAAAATTTTAGAAATATTTGAGTCTAATTGATCCAAAACTAGATTTTAGACGTATATATAAATATGAAAAATTTTAGTTTTGCTCTCCCTAATAATTTAATTGAATTTTCAAAAAAAGCCTCAATTTTAGAGAAAAATGAAGAATTTGAACTTATTGACGATTGGAGAGACAATAAAAATCCAATTGCACTTAAAAAAATTCTTAATTCATATCTACGTCTGGCTATATCTTTTGCAAGAAAATATAGTAGTTACGGTCTTCCAATCGATGATTTAATTCATGAAGGTGTCTTGGGAATAATGCATGCACTGGATAAATTTGATACTTCAAAAGATTTTAGGCTATCTACTTATGCATCTTGGTGGATAAGAGCTTCTATACAAGACTATATATTAAAAAACTGGTCTGTTGTTCGGACAGGTTCAACAGCATCACAAAAGGCTTTGTTTTTCAACTTAAAAAAAATAAAACAACAAATAAATGATGTTTCTCGTGAATTTATGGGTCAAAATGAAATTGATCAAGTTTCTGAAATGCTAAAGGTAAAATCAATTGAAGTCCAAAACATGGAATCAAGACTTACCGGTGGTGATGTTTTTCTTAACCAAAAAATTGATAATGATACTGAAAATGACCTTATGAGCATATTGGCTGATGATAGGGAAAATCCTGAAGAGGTTTTAGAGGATTTTAATGATAATAAAGTTAAAAAAGATTATATAAATGATGCCATAAACACCCTCAATGATAGAGAGAAAAAAATAATTAAATTGAGAAAACTTAAAGAAAAAAGCATAACTTTAGATGAGCTAGGAAAAATGTTAAAAATTAGTAAAGAAAGAGTAAGACAGATTGAAACTAAAGCTCTCCAAAAACTCCAAAAATCATTGCTAGAAATATCTCAACAAGACAAAGAATTTTTTATTTGATACTTATTGATATTCTAATAATATATCACCATGAGTTTAAGAATTTTATTTTTTGCGTTAATTCTCGCTTCCAAAATATATGCTAGTGGATTAGATGTTTATGGTGTTGGTTTATACGATGTTAAATTTGATGGATCAAGTTCAGACGATGCAATAGATTTTAGATATGAAAGGCGCTTTGATAGAAGTATTCTTGATATAGGTCCCAAAGAAGAAAACTTCTTCTTTTTAAAACCTTTTATAGGCTTTGAAACCACAAGTGACTCAGCCGTTTACGTTCTTACAGGTATTTATTTACAAGATAACTTGGGTGATTTAATTATTAATAAAAAAAATAACTACTTGTTTACGCCTAGCTTTGGTGTCGGATACTACGATGATGGATCTGGAAAAAAATTAGGAAACTCAATTGAGTTTAGAACTTCATTAGAATTCAGTTACATTTTAGAAAACAATAATAGAATTGGTATTTCACTTAGTCATATTTCAAACGCAAATATTGGTAATAAAAATCCAGGAGTTGAAATTATAAATCTATCTTATCAAATTCCTTTCTAAATCATTGAATTAAAAATTTATTTTGTTTGATAAATTTTAGGAATAACTTCTCAATTACATCCAGTTTGTGATTTTTCATATTTTGATTTATTTCAGATTTGAGTGACTTACTATTTGGTACACCAAAAAATATATTCAGTAAAGGGCTTAACAATCTAAATATAGATTCTGATTCAACTTTATTTTTTATTAATTGAAAATAGTCATTAATAATTTCCTCATAATTAATAGTTGCATTGTTTTTATTAAAAATCAATTTATCAATATCTTTTAAGATGAAAGGATTATTTAGAATTAATCTACCTATCATCAATCCATCATAATTTTTTTCAAGACTAATTAATTTATCAAAGCTATCAATCCCACCATTTAAGATAAAACTAATATTTGGAAATTTTTGTTTAATTTTTTTTACAAACTCATAATTTAATGGAGGAATATTTCTGTTTGCTTTTGGGCTAATTCCACTTAATATCGCATTTCTTGCATGAACATATATTGTCTTAATTTCACTTTTAGCAACTTCATCAATGAATTCTTCAAAAAAATCATAATTTAGATCAGTTCCAATTCCAATTCTACATTTCATAGTAACTTTTATTTTACTTGTCTGCATTGCTTCTAGACATTGTCTTACTAAATTTTTCTCTTTCATCAAACATGCACCAAAACTTCCTTTTTGGACCGCTTTACTTGGGCAACCAACATTTAAATTTATTTCATCATAATTATATTCATATGCAATTTTAGAACATTTTGACAAATCTATTAGTTCTGAACCACCGACTTGTAATGCTACTGGATTATGATTATTATTTTCTACAATTAAATTACGTTTTTTAGAATGTATTAATGATTTTGATGCAATCATTTCAGTAAATAAAAAAGTCTCTTTTGACAAAATTCTATACAAATTTCTTGCATATGGAGTTGTATAACCCATCATTGGAGCAACACAAATTTTTCTACTGTAATTTTCTTTCATTTTTAGATCATATAAATTAAATATTTATATAATATATTAAGAATATGAATACACATCCATTACCTAAAAACTTAATTAAAAACTATAATTTTTGGAAAAAAAATTCTTTTAACAAAAATAAAGACAAATACAAAAGACTGTCTAAACAAGTTCAAAAACCAAAACTAATGATTATTTCATGTTGCGACTCCAGAATACACCCTAGTTTAATGTTTGGTGACCCTGTTGGAAACTGTTTTGTATATAGAAACATTGCAAACATTATTCCAAATTATAAAAAAACTAAAGATATGGATGTTTTAGCTGCTCTTGAATATGGTTTGATAAATTTAAAAATAAGCAACCTAGTAATACTAGGTCATTCTAATTGTGGAGGAATAAAACATGCACATGATATGTTTGTCAAAAGAAAATTTAAAAGTAAATTACTGTTAATAAATAAATGGGCACAAAAAATTAAACCAATATTTAATCGTAAAAGAGATTTAGATAAAAATTTGGACTATTTTGAAAAACTTAATGTAAAAAATTCAATTAATAATTTATTTGAAATATCATTTATAAAAAAAATGATTATTTCAAGAAAATTAAAAATACATGGTCTGTGGCATGATATTGGTACAGGAGATCTTTATTTTTTAAATAATAAAAATAAAAAATTTGAGTTGATTTCTTAAAAATAACTATTTTTTTTTGATGGAAATTTTTTATTTTTAACATCCTTAACAAAATTATTTATGGCAATATTATAAATATTTTTTAAATTAAAATATTTTTTTACGAATTTTGGTTTATTTTTATTCAATGATAGATTTAATATATCATCTAACACAAGAACTTGACCATCACAGTGCTTTGATGCCCCTATTCCTATGGTTGGAATACTTATTTTTTCCATAATTTTTTTTGTTGCTTGTTCTGTAACACATTCTAATAAAATTAATTTTGCCCCTACTATTTCCAATCTATCTGCTAATTGTACTAAATCTTTTATTTCTTTTAAATTTTTGCCTATTACTTTGATTTTACTAAACTCTCTGTAGCTCTGTGGTGTAACTCCAATATGACCAACAATATTAATATTTTTTTCAGTTAAGTATTTTACAATAGGAATTCTATTTTTGGTTATTTCTAATTTCAAAAAATTTGCCTTTGTTTTTTTTAATAAAAACTTTGCATTTTTATAAGCTTGTTCTTTATTAGTATATGTATTGTAAGGCATATCTATAATTGTTAGACTTTTTTTAATTTCCTTTGTAACAGCAATACTATGTCTTTTCATCATCTCTAAGGTGACGTTTTGTGTATTTTTCATTCCATAAACTGTCGAACTAAGCGAATCACCAATTAATACAAAATCTACTTTTCCATCCAATAATTTAGCAACTGTTGAAGAATAAGCAGTAAGACATGTCATAGGAGTTTTTATTTTTTTATTAAATAATTTAATTACTTTTGTATCTTTCATCTTAAACAGATCTTGTTATTCCACCATCCACTCTCAAGTTTTGTCCTGTTATATACGATCCATTTTCAGAAGCTAAAAGACTGACGACTGATGAAATTTCTTGAACTTTACCCACCCTTTTTAAAGGAACACGTTTTATAAATTCTTTTTTAGCTTTTAAGCTATTGATGAAACCTGGAAGAATATTGTTCATCCTAATATTGTATTTTGCGAACTCATCTGAATATATTTTTGTAAATGATGAAAGACCAGCTCTAGCAATACCTGATGTTGGAAAATCTTTTTCAGGTTCAAAAACTGCATAAGTAGAAATATTAATTATAGAACCCCATTTTTGCCTTTTCATTATTGGAGTTATTAGCCGAGATGCACGAACTACATTCAAGAAATAAATATCTAAACTTTTGTGCCAATCTTCATCACTAATTTTTAATATATCTCCTTTTGGACCATGGCCTGCACTATTAACAAGTACATCAATTCTCCCCCACTTTTTTATAATTTTCTCAAAAAATTTTTGGATATCTCTTGTCTCTTTATTTGATCCAGTAAAACCAATACCTTTGTATTTCTTGGCTAATATTTCTGCCTTTCCAGACGATGACATCATTGCAATGTTAAAGCCATCACTTGATAATTTTTTTGCTGCATCAGCACCCATTCCTGTGCCTGCAGCAATTAAAGCCGCAACTTTTTTCATAGTTTATATTTTATAACATAATATTATATTTTTAAATTTTTGAAGTAAAACTTTCAATATTGATTATTTTATCATCAAATAATTCACAAATTTTTTTAACAATTGATTCAGTATCCATATTTATATCACAATATTGCTCTTCTGGCTTCATATGCTCAATAAATCTATCTGGAAAAATAATATTCTTAATAATTGTTGAATTTTTTTTCAATCTAATATTATGAATATAATTTAGAACATGTGAAGCAAACCCTCCAATTGAACCCTCTTCAATTGTTATTAGGTATTTGTGCGAATCTATTAAAGAATTAATAAGTTCAGTATCTAAAGGTTTTACAAATCTAGCGTCTGCCAATGTTGGATAAATATTTTTAGTTTCTAAAATTTTACAAGCTTCAATACAAGTATCTAGCCTTGTTCCAAGGTTCAAAATAGCTACTTCATTACCTTCTTTTACAATATAACCTTTACCAATTGTTATTTCATCAAAACTCTGGTTATTGGTATCCAACGCTCCTGCACCTCTTGGATAACGAAAAGCTGATGGACAGTCATTTATGTAAACTGAAGATTTAATCATTTTAATTAATTCAATTTGAGTACTTGGAGCCATAATTATAAAGTTTGGTAATGTTGATAAATAGGCTATATCAAATGAACCCGCATGAGTCGGTCCATCTGATCCAACTTGTCCCGCTCTATCAATTGCAAATCTGACAGGTAAATTTTGAAGCGCAACATCATGAATGATCTGGTCATATGCTCTCTGCAAAAAGGTAGAATAGATTGCAACATATGGTTTAAATCCTTCAGTTGCCATTCCTGCAGCCATAGTTACAGCATGTTGTTCAGCTATACCAACATCAAAAAATCTATTTTCAAACTTGTCTTTAAATTGTTTTAATCCAGTTCCAGACATCATAGCTGCAGTTATAGCTACTATTTTTTCATCATTTTTTGCCTCCTGAATTAATGTATCGCCAAATACTTCTGAATAAGTTTTTAAATTTGATTTTTTGACAACTACTCCTGTCTTTATATCAAAACTTTCTATTCCATGAAATTTATCATCTGATTTTTCAGCAGGTTTGTATCCTTTACCTTTTTTTGTAATACAATGAAGAAAGATAGGTTTGTCAAATTTATTATCTCTTATATTTTCTAATACATTAGTTAAATCTCCAATATTATGACCATCTATTGGGCCTAGATAATAAAAACCTAATTCTTCAAATAGTGTTCCCCCAGAAATTATAGCTTTTGAATATTCTTCTGTTTTGTAAAGTGTGTTTGATAAATTGTCTGAAAAACTTTTACTAAATCTTTTTACTAATTTTCTTAAATTAGAATATGATTTTGATGACAATAATTTTGTTAAGTACGTGCTCATTGCTCCAACTGGCTTATCTATTGACATTTTATTATCGTTTAAAATAACAATTAATCTACGGTTCAATGAACCTGCATTATTTAGTCCTTCATAAGTTAAACCTGCACTTAGTGCCCCATCTCCAACTACACAAATTACATTTGCATCATCTTTTTTTATATCTTTTCCTATTTTGATACCTAAACCTGCAGAAACTGCGGTTGAACTATGAGCTGTTCCAAATGGATCATACTCACTTTCAGACCTTCTTACAAAACCATAAAGTCCATCTTTTTTTCTTAATGTATTAATTTTCTTTTTCCTGCCAGTAATTATTTTGTGAGGATATGTTTGATGTCCTACATCCCATAATAGTTTATCCCTAGGAGTATTAAAAACATAGTGTAAGGCAACTGTTAATTCTACAACACCTAATCCAGCACCAAGATGACCTCCAGTTTTAGAAACTGTTTCAATAGTCTTTTTTCTTAATTCTTCAGCAATAAATTTTAGATCATTCTTTTTAAATTTCCTCAAATCTGAAGGAAAATTTATTTTATCTAAAAATTTGTAATCCATAACTAATATCACTTATACCCTAGAGATATTCAAGATTCATTCTAGTTATTTTCTCAAATTAATTTTTATTATTATTAATATTTAAGGTTTATTAACTGCTTGAATATTAAACTTACTTTTTAAGGCTAATGTAATACCTAAAATTATCCACAACTCTCTGTATCTAATTATATCTTCATTTATAAAATGAAAAAAATAGTATCCCAAATAGATAAATAGAATTTTTTTATATCAAATTTTTTAGATCAAATAAAAAAACAAATAAACAAATAAAATTACATATGTAAAATCAAATAATGAATATTGAGTATTATGGAATAGTTTGTATCCAATATAAGCTATCAAATTATTGCAAAGTAATAATTTTAAGATTCCACTATATTAAATATTAGTTTTTATTAAGAAGTTATAAATTTATTTGTTTATGTCAATTTACTATGATTTCAAATAGGGTCCAAATCCTAAATCTAAACCCGCCCCAACTCTTAATAATGCGTAAATGAATATTAAAAATATTACTACCAATATTAATCTTCTGACCAATGCTCTTTCATCCATTATTTATAAACTCTATAATATATTATAATTTTATCTATTTATTTAACTTATGTAATTACTAATTTTCTTATATTTAGAGGTTTTTCTTTAACTGGTAAATGAATTATTGCTGAAAATGCACCTACACCTATTCCAACCCACCATACAACATCATAGCTTCCATAAATATCATAAAATAAACCACCTAACCACACTCCAACAAATGAACCTATCTGATGGGAAAGAAATACTATGCCGTATAATGTACCCATATATTTCATTCCATAAATATAACCTATTATTCCAGATGTTAATGGTACAGTAGCAAGCCATAGACCACCCATCACTATTGAGAACAATGCAATAGATGTCGGTGTAATAGGTGTTAAAATAAATAATACTGCAGCAATGGTTCTGCCAGTATAAATTAATGAAAGCAAATATTTTTTTGAAATATTTTTACCTAAAGCACCAGCAAGGATTGATCCTACAATATTAAACAATCCAATCAAAGCCATTGATAAGGCTCCTAATCCTTCAACAGAGGAGCAAACAAAACTAATTAAACTGCCCTGAACAATTGGGCTGCTAGTTTCAGCAATAAAAGCAGGAAAGTGTGCAGTTATAAAAGCTAGTTGAAATCCACAAGAAAAAAAACCTAAAAATAACATTACAAAAGTTGGATCTTTTAATGCTTCTTTCAAAGCATCAACAAGTTTCTCTTCTGATTTTATGCTTGAAACATTAGGTTTGGATTTTAAAATTGGGACAATTATAATTGTTAAAATGCTTATTATAGCAAATATCTCAAAAACTGATGACCATTGCATTTGAGATAATAATAATGCAGCAAAAGGAGGGCCTATTACTTGACCTGCTGATCCTGCAGCTGTAGTAATTCCAAGAGCTAAAGATCTTTTTTCTGGTGATGCAGCTCTTCCTACAACTGCAAGAATTGGCCCAAAACCACTTCCTGCGATACCAAAACCTATGAGAACATTCAACAACTGGTGAGCTTCTGGTGAGGCAGCACTACTGCTAACAAACATACCTAATGCGTATAATAGCAATCCTGTAGTAATAGCTTTCCTATCACCATATTTTTCTGCAAATGCAGAAAAAATTGGAGTACCAATTCCCCAAGCTAAATTTTGTACAGCTATTGCAAGAGAAAATTCAGATCTAGCCCATAAAAAATCTTCAGCTATTGGTATCTGGAACAAACCAAAAGTTGATCTTATTGCAAAACTAATTAGTAAAATTAAACTACCTCCAACTAAAACAGGGGTAAATAATGACATACTATTATTGGTCATAGTCTTATTACTCATTAAGAGAGAGTGATATCAGTTAGAAATATAAATTCTATTATTATCTTTGAACTGCAATCTGTTGTTTTTCATCTTCCTCTTTTTCAGGAAGTACATAAGCTACAGCACAATGATCTAAACAATAAGGTTTTTCTTCAAATCTTTCTTTGTTACAGAAGTGAAAATCCGCTTCATCTGGATGCCCAACCGGCCATTCGCAACCTCTTTTCTGATTAGAATTAAATATATTTTTAACCATTGGTTGAAATACTGATACTTCTTTTTGAACAACTGTATTATCTGATGTTGACTCAAAATTTAATTTGGGCATTACTGGTGATCTTGCCTTTTTTCTATCTGGCTTAACTGCAGTTCTTCTTATAGGAGACGGACGTCTTTCTAATCCAATCCTATGAGCTTTTCCAACTACAGCATTTTTTGTAAATCCAAGCAGTTTCCCTATTTGAGCAGTTGGGAGACCTTGATCCCAAAGTTCTCTTAATTTTGTGACATTAGTTTCATCCCAAGGCATAAAAAACTCCTATAATCTACATTTAGTAGTATAAGGATTACTTATTATACTAAATGTATGTATAAAAAAAGAATAAACTGCGATTTTTTAAAAAAAATCAATGATTTCCAACATTTTTTTTATATAGATGTGAATAGAAATGAAACATTTAAAAAATTCAGACATAAAAAATAAAAAAACAATTGTTCGTTTAGATTTAAATGTACCTTTTTTTGAGAGTAAAATTACGGACTATTCAAGAATTTATTCTATTTTACCAACATTAGAAAAATTACTTAAAAATAAAAATAAAGTTTTTTTGATTACTCACTTTGGACGGCCAAAGGGAAAGATTAACAAAAAATATTCCACTGAATTCTTATGTTTGGAATTAAAAAAAATTTTAAACTTAAATACAATTCATTTTTTGGATAACTGTGACCAAAAAATAATTAAAAGGAAAGTATCTGAAATGGACTTTGGTGAAATTTGTTTGTTAGAAAACATTCGCTTTAATCCCGAAGAAGAAACAAATGATCTTAATTTTTCAAAATTATTAGCTTCTAGTTTTGACATTTATATCAATGACGCCTTTTCTGCATCTCATCGTAATCATGCATCTATAACAGGCATCACTAACTACTTACCCTCATATGCAGGATTAAGCTTCTCAAAAGAAATTGAAATTTTAGATAAATTTTTAGAAAATTCAAACAAACCAAATCTAGCAATTATAGGTGGTTCGAAGGTTTCTACAAAAATTAAAGTTTTAGAAAATTTAGTTGAAATTTTTGATGTTATAATAATTGGTGGTGCAATGGCTAATACATTTTTGCTATCAAATAATTTTAATGTTGGATCTTCTTTAGTGGAAAATGATTTTATTGATTTATCAATAAAGATACAAAAAAAAGCAGAATCAAAAAATTGCAAATTAGTTTTGCCAATTGATGTAGTTTGTTCAAAAAATTTAGAAGATAGAGAAAATGTTCAGAATTATTTAATCAATAATATTCCAAATGATAAAACGATATTAGACATAGGCGCACAAAGCACACAATTAATTTTAGATGAAATATCAAAATCAAAATCAGTACTGTGGAATGGGCCTTTAGGTGCTTTTGAGTATAGTCCATTTGACAAAAGCACGATTTCAGTTGCAGAAATTATAAAAGATCACTCTAGTAAATATCAGTTAGATGCTCTAGCAGGAGGAGGAGATACACTTGCAGCAATAAAAAAGGCTAAAGCGAATGAAGCATTTAACCATTTATCTACAGCTGGTGGTGCATTTTTAGAGTGGCTCGAGGGAAAAAAATCTCCAGGATATATCGCGCTTAATCAAAACAGTTTATAATCTAATCCTCAATTTGATATTTTTTAATTAAAGGGAATTGTGTCATCGTAAAAATAAATGTAATTGGTAAGATACCAAAAACTTTAAAATT
>MDTG01114176.1_pt1 | contig 18046 bp, 17 predicted proteins | sample 811421 | NCBI WGS metagenome assembly MDTG01 (sample SAMN05326645, study PRJNA326480) | marine metagenome | isolation source: seawater | place: Pacific Ocean: South East | collected 2011 | reverse complement strand
CGGGCTGATTATCTTCTGCTGTTGAAAAAACTTGGCTTTTTTTTGTTGGTATTGTTGTATTTTTGTCAATTAATTTTGTAGATACACCTCCTAATGTTTCAATACCTAAGGATAGTGGAGTTACATCTAGTAATAATACATCTTTTACATCACCTTGAAGCACACCTGCCTGAATTGCAGCACCCATGGCAACAACTTCATCTGGATTAACACTTTTATTTGGTTCTTTTCCAAAAAAGTTTTTAACCTCTTCGATTACTTTAGGCATTCTAGTCATACCACCTACCAAAATTACTTCATTAATATCTGAAGCAGACAAACCTGCGTCTTTTAAAGCTGTTTTACAAGGAGGAATAGTTCTTGAAATCAAATCTTCAACAAGAGCCTCTAATTTTGCTCTAGTCATTTTTAAATTAATATGTTTTGGACCAGTTTTATCAGCAGTTATAAATGGTAAATTAATTTCAGTTTGTGCAGTAGAAGAAAGTTCAATTTTTGCTTTTTCAGCTGCCTCTTTTAATCTTTGTAAGGCAAGTTTGTCAGATTTTAAATCAATACCATTTTCTTTTTTAAATTCTGATAATAAATATTCGACTATTGTATTATCGAAATCTTCACCACCTAAAAATGTATCACCATTTGTAGATTTAACTTCAAATACACCATCTCCTAGTTCAAGAATAGATACATCGAATGTACCTCCACCTAAATCATATACAGCAATTTTTTTATTTGCTTTTTTATCTATGCCATAAGCTAAAGATGCAGCTGTTGGTTCATTTATAATTCTTAAAACTTCAAGTCCTGCTATTTTACCAGCATCTTTAGTTGCTTGTCTTTGAGCATCGTTAAAATAAGCAGGCACTGTTATAACTGCTTTACTTACTTCTTGACCTAAATATTTTTCAGCTGTTTCTTTCATTTTTTGTAAAACAAATGCGGAAATTTGAGAAGGTGAATATTTTTGTCCTTTTGCTTCAATCCAAGCGTCACCTTTTTCAGAATTTACAATTTTAAAAGGTGCCGTTTGAATATCTTTTTTAACTGTTGAGTCTTCGAAATTTCTTCCAATTAATCTTTTAACTGCAAATATTGTATTTTCAGGATTCGTTACCGCTTGTCTTTTGGCTGGTTGTCCAATTAATTTTTCATCACTATCTGTAAAAGCTACTACAGAAGGAGTTGTTCTAGATCCTTCAGCATTTTCTAAAACTTTAGCTTGTGTACCTTCCATAATTGCTACACAAGAATTTGTAGTTCCTAGATCTATTCCTATTACTTTGCTCATAAATTATATTTCCTAGCATTCATATAAGTGTTATTTTTGATAGTACAAGCAGCTATGCCGATTAATTTTCTTCAGGTTTTTCTTGATTTTTCTCATCTTTTCTCTCTCTCTTTTTTGATACTGCAACTAAAGAAGGTCTAAGCAATCTATCTTTCATTAAAAAACCTTTTTGAATTTCTTGAATTATAGTTCCTACATCTTTGCTATCGTCTTCTACTTCCATCATAGCTTGATGAAGATTTGGATCTAATTTCTCGTTTATAGATTTAATTGGTTCAATGTTATTTTTTTTAAATATTGATAACATGTCATTATAAATAATATCTAAATGTTCAGTTATTTTTTTAAGAGATTTACTTCCTTTAAGACTCTCATCATTTTCTAAAGATTGTTTTGATCTTTCTAAATTATCTAAAAGATTAAGCGCTTCTTTGGCAAATGAAAATCCTCCATAATCAAAAGCTTCATCTTTTTCTTTTTCAAATCTTCTTCTTTGGTTTTCCATTTCTGCTAATGTTCTTGTTAGCTTTTCCTCTAATTCTTTAACAGTATCTTCAGGAGATATTTCTTCTTTTGTAAGTTCTTTATCTGATAAAGGTTTTGTTTCATCCTCGGATGTTTTAGGATTGTTCTCTTCTTTTATTTCTTCTTTTTCCATAGTTGTCTATATGGTAAGTAAATATTTAATTTCTAGATGCAAAAAAAAATTATTAATGAAATTTTAATAGGGTCAAATAACAAAGGAAAAATAAAGGAAATTAAAGATTTATTACCTAAAAGAATAAAAATCTTATCCCCAAAAGACTTTAAAATTAAAAGTCCAAGGGAGATAGGCAAGACCTTTAAACAAAATTCATTATTAAAAGCTAAATATTTTTCAAAAAAAACAGAGAAAATATGTTTATCTGATGATTCTGGATTAGAGATTGATATATTGAAAGGATTACCGGGCATATATTCAGCAAGATGGGGAGGAGAAAAAAATAATTTTAATTTAGCAATAAGTAAGGTTTACAGAGAAATTTATAAAACTAAAAAAAATTGGAAAAATCTTAAAATTAAAGCTAGATTTGTTTGTGCTTTAACTATCTATTGGCCAGATGGAAAATTTATATCCTCTACTGGAAAAGTTGAAGGAAAAATTTCGTCCAAGAAAAAAGGAAACAAAGGTTTTGGGTACGATCCTATTTTTATACCAAGTAAAAAAAAGATAACTTTTGGTCAAATGAAACCTTCTATAAAATATAAAATTGACCACCGTTTTAAAGCATTTAAAAAGCTAAAAAATTTCTTCTATTAATTTGTTTTCTATCTTATATATTTTTAGCTCATGTCTGATCTTGTTTTTACTAATTTTAAATTCACCAACCTTTCCTTTAAATCTGTTTTTATCTATAAATAATTTTTCATCTAATATATAATTATTTTTCCTTATCAAATAATATGTCAGACCTACAAGATCATAACTAATAAATGATATTTCATCAGGCGTATCGATATAATTCTTTTTGTAATTTGTTATAAACTCTTGGAACGATTCTTTATTAACTGCTGGAAAGTAAATAGGATGTAATGAAGAAAGTTCAATTAAACTTTCATCAAACCATTGATTTAAAGTAGTTAAATAAATTTCTTTTGGATTGACATCAGTGTAAAGTAAAGATGTTAAAACACTCTTTAGCCCTTCATTAAAATCTGCGATTAATATTGAATCGTATTCAATTTTGCCTAATGTATCTTTTTTTTCCAATCTCTTGATTACACGTGAATATTTGTCTTTATCTTCATTTTTTAATCTTTTTATTTCTGCATTCAAATTTTTTTTTCTTTCTCTATACTTAGTAACTTTTTCTATTTGTTTTGTTAACTTAGTTGGGTTTGTGTCATAAAAATAAACTTGCTTAGATTTAATTTTACTTTCACTGATTGCTTCATCAATTTCGTTTCTAAAATCTGATTTAGGAACAAGAATTAATAAATTTTTAATATCTTTATCAATTAAAAATTTTTTCATAGTTTGGAATTGTGATACGGCATTTATTCCCCCAGCTATAACATTTTTAGGATTTCCAAGAATTTTATTTGTTAGCGATAAAAATGTAACGCCTTCAATTTTGAATAAATTTTTTAGATTTTTATTAAATACAGGTCCTATTATAATTTTAATTCCTTGATTTTTAAGTTCTTGTGCAGCTAGTAAAGTTGTATACGGATCATTTTTTGTATCTTTTGGAACTATTATTATTCTTTCATCATTTATTTTGTTTATTGCAAGCAAGCAGGATTTAAGAATATTTTTTCCTAAAACTTCATTTTTACCACTTAAAGGTACTAACAGTCCTATTTTTATGGGATCATTTGAATTTGAAAATGAACTTGAACTCAAAAAAAGTATATTTAGTAAAATAAGAAATTTTAAAATCAGTATTTTTTTCATATGAAACATATTATTATACACAATAATTTAATGAAAGAATCTTCAAAAACAATAAACAAAATTTTACCTGGTTTATACATTGTTTCTACTCCCATAGGAAATTTAAAAGACATTACATTTAGGGCTATTGAAATTTTAAATAAATCAGATTTAATTGTTTGTGAAGATACTAGAATCTCCCAAAAAATTTTAAATCATTATAATATTAAAGCTCAATTAATCTCAAATCACAAATTTAATGAAAAAAAAAATATAAATAAAATACTTTCTGAACTTAAATCTTCTAAAATTGTTTCGTTAATATCTGATGCGGGAACTCCAACTATTTCTGATCCTGGAAGAATAATTATTAACGAATGTATAAATAATGGTATTAACTTATATCCTATACCAGGACCATCAGCTGTCACAACCGCTATATCAACTTCTGGATTTAGCGACAAATATTTTTTTTACGGTTTTTTACCTACCAATTCTAATGAAATAAAAAAAACTTTTAATTATTTGTCAAACATCAATACTAGTATTGTTTTCTTTTTATCTTCAAAAAAAATTAATAAAATAATTGATAATCTAAAAACTTTTTTCTCTGGTAGAAATATTGTGATTTGTAGAGAATTAACTAAGTTTTATGAAGAAATAATTAGACTACCAATAGATAAAATAAAACCTTTTGAAAAAGTTATAAAAGGTGAATTAACAATTGTTATTTCCGAAAAAAAAGAAAAAATAAAATCGAAAAACTTAGACGAATCAGATAAGACGATAATTAAGAGTTTATTTAAAAAAATGTCCATAAAAGATATAGTTAAAATAATTTCGAAAAACAAAGATATCTCAAAGAAAAAAATCTATGAATATTGCTTATCGTTAAAATGAAAAAGAAATATTCTTTTATAATATCCTTAATATTAATTGGTCTATTAAATGGATGTGCAGGAGTTGGTTCTAAAGGAGTATTTGGTACTGGTGTAAGCATTGCATTTGATCCAAGATCTATAGGTACACAAATTGACGACTCTATTATGCAAAAAAATCTTACATCAAAACTAGTACTTAGAGATAAAGCTTATTTGTTATCAGTAAAAACTAAAGTTTTAGATGGTAGAATATTCATTACTGGAACGGTAGATGATCCTGAAGAAAAATTGCAAATTACAAAGTTAGCCTGGGAAATAAATGGTGTTAGATCAGTAAGAAATGATATTAAAATAAAGGAAGAATTTAACTTTAAACAATCTGCTAAAGATATTTTAATTACATCGCAATTAAGAACTGCATTTATAATTAACAAAAATATTAAATCATCTAATTATAATATTGATACATATAAAAAGAAAATATTCGTGTATGGCATTGCAAAAGATAAAACTGAACGTGATTTAGTTTTAGAAGAAGCAAAACAAATTTTAGATGTAAAAGATGTAATAATTAGTATTTTATTAGTTGAGGATTTAAGAATTCAAAAAGATTAATTTTTTTTATTTGAATAGTCTATAACCCCCGAAGAATACGCCGCAACAGATGCTAAATTTAAAATATCTGAGGTTGAAGATCTTAATGGAGCAATTTCTATAGCTTCTCCCAAACCAACTAATAGAGGGCCAATTACTTTTGCATCTCCTAAAGTTTTCATTATTTTATAAGATATTGCTGCACTGTGTTGTCCTGGCATTATTAATACGTTTGCTTTGCCAACAATTTCGGAGAAAGGGTAAAGTTCTTTATATTCGTCATTTAATGCCACATCAGGCTGCATATCTCCATCAAATTTAAAATCTACTTTTTTGTTTTTCAATATTTCAACGGCATCCCTAATATGTTTAGTTCTGCTTGTAATTGGTTGCCCAAAAGTTGAGTGTGATAAAAAAGCTATTTTAGGATCAAAACCAAAAAGTCTAACCACTCTTGCTGAAGACACTGCTATTTCAGCTAGCTGATTTGCAGAAGGGTATTCATGCACAGTAGTATCAGCAATAAATACAGTTCTTCCTTTATTAACTACCATGTTTAAGCCAAACATAATTTCACCGGTCCTAGGATCAACAACTCTTTTAATTTTTTCAAGTGATTGTGAGTATCTTCTTGTATTTCCAGTAACCATGGCATCTGCATCCCTGCATGAAACCATGCAAGCTCCCCAAATAACTCTATCATTTCTGACCATTCTATCGCAGTCTCTTTCAAGTAATCCTTGATCTCTATGTAATTTTTTAAACAAATACTTAGTATACTTTTCTCTTTTCTTTTTTATTGTAGAGTTAACTATTTCAATACTAAAATTTTCACTATAACCAATCTCTTTTAATCTTTCTTTAACAACTTTTTCTTTAGCAACAATTATAGGAATACCTAAGCCGCTATTTTTAAAAGCAATAGCTGCTTTAAGAGTGTTTTCGTCTTCCCCATCAACAAAAACAACCCTTTTTTGCGTTTTTTTAATTTGAGAATTAATTCCTTGCATTATAGTTACCGAAGGATCCAATCTTTGTTTTAATTGTTCAGAATAAATTTCAAAATTTTCAATTTTTTTTCTAGCAACACCACTTTTAATCGCAGCTTTAGCAACCGCAACAGGGATAACGCTAATCAATCTTGGATCAAATGTTGATGGTATTATATAATCTTTTCCATATTTTGGTCTTTCACCACCCATTGCTGCAACTACTTCATCAGGAACTCTTTCTCTCGCTAGTGCAGCTATAGCGTTTGACGCAGCTATCTTCATTTCTTCATTAATTGTTTTTGCCCTAACATCAAGAGCTCCTCTAAAAATATAGGGAAAACCTATTAAGTTATTTACTTGGTTTGGGTAATCAGATCTTCCCGTAGCAATTATTGCATCGTTTCTAACTTGCTCAATTTCTTCAGGAGTAATTTCAGGATCTGGGTTGGCACAAGCAAAAATTATAGGATTTTTTGCCATCTTTTTTACCATACTTTTTTTTAAAGTCCCAGCTTTGGACAATCCAAGAAAAACATCAGCACCTTTAATTGCTTCATCTAACGTTCTAGCTTTAGTTTCTACTGCATGTGAAGATTTCCATTCATTTAGATTCTTTCTTTCTTTATATATAATTCCTTTTCTATCTAACATTATAATATTTTTTTGAGGCACTCCTTTGCTTTTAAAAAGATTTGCACATGCCATAGCTGAGGCTCCAGCCCCATTGATTACAATTTTTATTTTTTTAATATCTCTTTTAGTTATGTGTAATGCATTTATTAATGCAGCACAGGTTATTATTGCAGTTCCATGTTGGTCGTCATGAAAAACTGGAATATCTAAAATTTCTTTAAGTTTTTTTTCAATTATAAAACAATCTGGTGCGGCTATATCTTCTAAATTAATTCCGCCAAAACTTTTTGCAAAGTTTTTTATAGAATTGATTATTTCACTAGGGTTATTTGAATCAATTTCTAAATCAATAGAGTCAATATCTGCGAATCTTTTGAAAAGCACTGCTTTTCCTTCCATTACGGGTTTAGAAGCTATTGCTCCAAGATTTCCAAGTCCCAAAATAGCTGATCCATTGCTTATGACTGCTACAAGGTTTCCTTTAGTGGTATAATCGTAAGCTAAATCTGGATTTTCAGAAATTGCTTTTACCGGAGCAGCAACACCGGGTGAGTATGCTAATGCAAGATCTCTTTTGGTTGTCATTGGTTTTGATGAAATTATCTCAATCTTGCCTGATTTATTTGAATTATGAAATTCTAACGCTTCTTTATCTGAATAATGTTCAATTTTATTTTTTTTCATTTTATGTAAGTTAGATATACAAATAGAGCAATTTTAAGACTAATATGATTTATGAACTTAATTAAGTCAACTGGCACATTCAGTTTATTTACATTACTTAGCAGAATACTAGGATATTTAAGAGATTTCTTTATAGCCATATATCTTGGTTCAGGACCTATCGCAGATGCATTTTTTGTAGCATTTAGAATACCTAATACATTTAGAAGACTATTTTCAGAAGGAACTTTTAATGCTGCTTTTATTCCAAGTTATACGAATGAAAATTCTAAGAGTAAAAATTCTGGAAAAATCTTTTCAGATAATGTTTTAAATTTATTATTAATTTTTCTTTTAATTTTAGTTTTTATAATAGAAATTTTAATGCCTTGGTTTGTTCTTTTAATTGCACCAGGTTTTAAAGAAAATCAAGATAAGTTAAATTTAGCAATACAACTGACAAGAATAACTTTTCCATTTTTATTATTTGTAAGTTTATCATCATTTTTTTCAGCTATTTTAAATTCACACAATAAATTTGGAGCAGCATCTGCAGCTCCAATTATTTTGAATATATTTCTCATTTTTGTATTATTATATGGAAAATATTTAGATGATAAGTTAGTTTTTTATCTATCTTATGCTGTTACTTTAGCAGGTATTGTTCAGCTAATATTTTTATATTTTTTTGTAAAAAAACATTATTCGCCAAAGATAAATTTTAAGTTTAAAATCGATAATAAAGTAAGATTATTTTTTGGCAAACTTCTACCAAGCATCTTTTCTTCAGGAGTTACTCAGATTAATATACTAGTAGGAACTATTATTGCTTCTTTTGAGGCTAGCGCAGTTTCGTATTTGTATTATGCTGATAGAATTTATCAAATAAATTTAGCTATAGCAGGTATCGCTATTGGAACAGTTATTTTACCAAAGCTAAGTGAGTATATAAAAAAAAATAATTTAAAAAAAATTAATTTCATACAAAATAAATCTTTAGAATTAAGTTTATTTTTAAGTTTGCCTGCTACAATTGCATTAGTAGTTTCTTCCAATGAAATAACATCATCATTATTTGGTTATGGATCTTTTAATGAAACAAGTGTTAAAAATGCAGGTATTGCCCTATTTTATTTTGCATTTGGACTACCAGCCTTTGCATTAATCAAAATTTTTTCTAGCTTTCTTTTTGCAAGACATAATACAAAAACTCCTTTTTATTTTTCATTAATTTCGGTTTTTATAAATATTACTATAAGTTTATCATTGTTTAATGACTACGGATTTATAATTATTCCTATAGCAACTACCATATCATCATGGTTTAATGCTTTTGTTTTATATTTTTATTTAATAAATAAAAAATATTTTATTTTTTTAAAAGACTTTTATTTATCAATAACTAAAATACTATTTTCATGTACAATTATGGGTATAATTTTTCAAAAGTTGATAAATTTATTTTCAGAAAATCTAATTTATTCAAGTAATACTAAGTTATTTTATATGATTATAATCATTCTTATCACATTTGCTGCATATCTATTTATTTCAATAATTACAAAAGCTTTTAAAATTTCAGATATTAATTTAAAGTATTAAATAAATGAGTAAAAAAATATTTTCAGGTGTTCAACCAAGTGGCAATCTACATTTAGGAAATTATATTGGTGCAATTAAAAATTTTGTAGATCTACAAAACCAAAAAGAAAACCAGTGTGTTTACTGTGTAGTAGATTTGCACGCGATTACATTAAAACAAAATCCAAAGATTTTAAAAGATAATATCAGAGAAACTACAGCTGCTTTTTTATCAAGCGGAATAGATCCAAATAAAAGTATAATATTTAATCAGTCGCAAGTTTCAGCTCATGCTGAGGGATCTTGGATACTAGGATGTGTTGCTAGAATGGGATGGTTAAATAGGATGACTCAGTTTAAAGAAAAAGCTGGCAAAGATAAAGAAAAAGCTAGCATAGGTCTTTATATTTATCCAATATTAATGACCGCAGATATTTTATTATATGATGCAACACATGTTCCTGTGGGTGAAGATCAAAAACAACATTTGGAACTATCAAGAGATATAGCACAAAAGTTTAATTCAGATTTTAATGTTCCAAATTTTCTTCGGGTTCCAGAACCATTAATCCAAAAAAATTTTTCAAGAATAATGAGTTTAAAAGATGGGACAAAAAAAATGAGCAAATCTGACCCTTCAGATTTAAGTAGAATAAATTTAACTGATACAAAAGATCAAATTTCAAATAAAATAAAAAAAGCAAAAACAGACACAATACCAATTCCAAATGCAATAAATGAATTGGAAACAAGACCAGAAGTAGAAAATTTGCTTGGAATATATTCAAGTTTAAATAATCAAAAAATAGAAAAAACTATAAAGGAATTTAGTGGAAAAAACTTTTCAGATTTTAAAGAAAACCTTGCTGAACTTGTGGTAGAAAAGATTTCACCTATTTCAAATGAAATTACAAAATTGCTAAAAAATAAAGATTATATTGATGAAATTTTGAAAAAAGGTGCAGAAAAAGCTAATGATCAAGCATCAAAAAAAGTAAAAGAATTAAAGAAGATTGTTGGTTTTTAAAAAATACTTTAAAAATCAAAATTAACTACTATATTGAAAATATGTTTATTCAAACTGAAAATACTCCGAACCCAAATGCACTTAAATTTATACCAGAGAAAAAAGTCTCAAACCTATCTGCATTTGAAATTTCAGATAAGTCAAATATTAACAATGAAGCAATTAGAAACATTCTTTCAATTAATGGAGTAAAAAGTGTTTTTTTATCTAAAAATTTTTTCTCTGTTAATAAAGATGAAGGCGTAAGTTGGGAAGATTTAAAACATATTATTATTTCTTTCACTAATGATTATTATAATAATGGCAACGAAATTTTATATGATTCAAACGAGAAAACCCAAATAGTTAATTTAAATGATATTGAAAAAAAAATAGTAAATATTTTAGAAACAAAAGTTAGACCAGCGGTAGTGAGAGATGGTGGAGATATAAAATTTAAAGAATTCAATGATGGGATAGTTAAAGTAATTTTACAAGGAAGTTGCTCTGGATGTCCGAGTTCAACTTTAACTCTGAAAAAAGGTGTAGAAAATTTACTTTGTCACTATATTCCCGAAGTAAAAGAAGTAGTTGCGATAACTTAAAAATAATTTTTGATTAAATCAAAATGAATTTTAATAAATTTAATAAATTAAATATATTTAAAGTAATAAATATAAAAAAAAACTTAAGTTTTAATAAAAAAAATGAAACCCATAATGGTTTATTGAGTCTTTTTTATACTTTTCTTTCGTCATCATTATTAATAACTTTTTTTTATTGTATTCCAATTTTTTCTGATTTTGCAAAAAAAAATTTTCATGAAAGTAAAATAGTAGAAAATAAATCTAAATCTGATTTTAACAAAGTATTAGAGGGAAAAGAAATTAATAAAAAATTTAAAGAGAATGAAGAATTGAATGTTAAAAACTTATTTGATGACATCATAGATTTTGATGATGTTCCAAGTGATACTGTTAGACTTTCAGCTCATGTTTTAGAGCAGCTTTTTAAAGATACAAAATATAACTTAAAACAAATAAGAAAAGATAAAATTGTAAAACCTGTGATTATTAATCTATTGCCTAGGGAAATAAAAAAAATTGAAAATACAAAAAAAAGAAAAGAATTATTTATACAAATAGTATTGCCGTTAATACTGGAAGAGAACAATAGAATTAAAATTGATAGAGTAAAATTATTTTCAATTTTAAACAAAAATATTAATAGTGATTTAGAAAGAAAATGGCTTAACAAAAAATTTAAACAATATGGGGTAGTAAATAAAGATTTATCTACTTTAAAAATAAGAATGGATGAAGTGCCAGTCTCACTAGCCATTGCTCAAGCTGCTAAAGAAACTGGATGGGGTACGTCCAGGTTTGCTTTAGAAGGTAATGCTTTATTTGGTCAATGGACATGGGAAGGAGAGGGTATAAGACCATCCGCTGCCGAAGGAGACTCCAAACATAAAGTTATGAAATTTAAAGTCCTTAAAGCTTCAGTTAGAGCCTATATAAGAAATTTAAATACTCATAGAAGTTATAGAGAATACAGAAGAGCTAGAGCAGTGCAACGAGATAACTTTGAAGACTTTAATAGTTTAGAATTAGCAAATTATTTAGACAAATATGCCGAAACTGGAACTGAGTATGTAAAAGTTATAAAAAAGATAATTAAACAAAATTTCTTAACTGATTTTGATGATGCAAAAATATTACCAACTAGTAAACAGTTAAAAAATGCAATTTAAGTTGTTTGAATCGTAAATTGTATACCAAGCCATCTCCACCCTTCTGTATCGTTTAAGGAACAATTAACTCTTCCCCTTCTAAACAAAAACTTTTCTTTAAAATTAATTATCAAAGAGTTATTTTTAAAACTAATATTTGATTTTTCCCATTTTTTTCCTTCATTAGAGTAACAATTTATATTTTTAAGATTTTTTTGGTCATTAAAAAAATCAATAACCAAGTTTGGTGGATTATTTTCAGTTTTAACAAATTTATCTTCGGGGTATAAATTTTTATACTGAAAAGGTATTAAATTAACCAAGAATTCAAATCTTTTTAAATCACCATACTTTTCGTTAATTGGAAATCTTGGAAGCTCATATTTATCTTTATTTACATCAATTAAGCCAGAGTGTTGACCAAAAGAAAATTTAAATTTTTTTTCTATGTATTTTTTTTGTTCTAATTTGTATTCTCCAAATGGATATGAAAAATATACTGGATTATATCCAAGCTTATCTTTAAAAATTTTTATTGACTCATCAATGTCTTCTTTGAACTTTTCAAAAGTATAATTAACTAGATATTCGTGAGAATGAGAGTGATTTCCAACAAAAACAAAATCTTCTTTTTCAATTTCTTTTATTTGATTCCAAGTCATGTAACCAAATTTTCCTACCGGTTCTGTTGATACAAAAAGAATAAAAGGAATTTTATTTTTTTTTAGATACGGCCATGCATTATCATAAAAAGAAGTAAAGGCATCGTCTACTGTAATTAATATTTTTTTTTCTTTTTTTGGAGTATTAAACTCAGGCCCAAATTGCTTTGGATTATAAAATTTAAAACCTTTTTTTTTTATTAAATCAATATGTTTTTTAAAAATTTCCATTTGAATGTTAGTTGAAGGATACTTATTTTCGTTAAATCTATGATACATCAAGGAGAGTATACCACTGTCCTCAGAATAATAATTGCTATTATTTTCCTGTGCATTAGAATTTGAAATTAAAAAAAATAAAATGAATAACTTAATAATAGATGCAGCAAACGAAAAAATTTTGTTTAAAATCATAGATGGTAGCAAATCATACACTAGCAGCTATCCTAACAGTAGAGAAAATTTTGACAAAATTTTAATTTTACTTTTTGAATTTCTTAAAGAAAACGACATAAAAATTACCAATATAAATAATATATTTGTCAATCAAGGACCTGGTTCATTTTCTGGTATTAGATGTTCTATTGCTGTTGCAAAAGGCCTATGTTTTGCTAACAAATTAGATTTATATGGGTTTAACAATGATCAGGTAAAAAACAAAAATTATACTCAAATACTTGATTTATTTAAAAAAGGATTATTAATAAAAAATTTGATTAAACCGCTTTATTTGAGTTAAAATAAGGTATGAATGAAACAATTGAAGATAAGTGTAATGCTAAGGGAGTTAGGCTAACCGAGCAAAGACGCATAATTGCCAAGGTTATGGCTGAGTCTAAAGGAACTTATGGTGAATCCGATCATCCTGATGTTGACGAATTATATAATAGAGTAACAAAAATTGATCCTAAAATAAGTATTGCGACAGTTTATAGAACAGTGAAACTTTTTGAAGAAGCAGGAATACTTGCAAAACACGATTTCAAAGGCGGAAAAGCAAGATACGAAGAAATTAGCGAAAGCCATCATGACCATTTAATTGATGTTAAAACTGGAGAAATAATAGAATTTGTTGATGATGAAATAGAAAAACTACAAAAGAAAGTTGCTGATAAATATGGTTATGATTTAGTTGATCATAAACTCGAACTCTATGGAGTTAAAAAAAAATCATAATTAATGAATAAAAAAATTTTTATTAAAACATTTGGATGTCAAATGAATGAATACGATTCAAATCGTATTTATGACTCAGTACAAAAAATTGGATATGAAAAGTCAGATAAGTTAGATAACTTAAATTGTTATATTTTAAACACTTGTCACATAAGAGATAAAGCAAAAGAAAAAGTCTATCATGATATAGGAAGGATTAAAAAATTATACAAAAATAGGATTAAACCATTAGTAATTGTGGCAGGTTGTGTAGCACAAGCGGAAAATGAAGAAATAATTAAAAGAGAATCATTTGTTGATGCGGTGGTAGGGCCACAATCTTATCATAAAATAAATAATATTATTAAAAATTTTGAATTTAATGATAAAAAAATAGAAGAAACAGAATTTGACTCTATTTCTAAATTTAGTTTTTTTGACAAAATTAAAATTAAAAACGAAAAAATTTCGTCTTTTTTAACTGTTCAAGAGGGATGTGATAAGTTTTGTCATTTTTGTGTTGTGCCTTTTACTAGAGGACCTGAATTTTCTAGACCTATTAAAAAAATTTTAGAAGAAACCGAAAAGTTAATTATAAATGGTGCTAAAGAAATTATTCTTTTGGGACAAAATGTAAATGCTTATAATTTTGAAGATAATTCAAAAAAATATCGTTTATCAAATTTAATAAATGAGATTTCAAAATACTCTGAGATAGAAAGAATAAGATATATAACCTCTCATCCTAGAGATATGTCAGATGATTTAATTGCTTGTTACAGTAATAAAAAATTAATGCCCTTAATTCACTTACCAATACAAAGTGGATCAAATAAAATTTTGAAAAACATGAATAGAAAACATACTGTTGAAGAATATATTGATGTGTATAATAAGTTGAAAAAAATAAATTCAGATGTTGAAATTTCGAGTGATTTTATAATTGCCTATCCAGGGGAAACAGATAAGGATTTTTTAGATACATTAGATTTAATTAATAAAATAAAATTTATAAATTCATATTCTTTTATTTTTAATCCAAGGCCAGGAACAGTTGCTTCAAAGTTAAAACTTATTAATAAAGATATTTCTCTAGAAAGGTTACAAATTATTCAAAAAAAACTATTTGATAATCAAATACTCAAAAATAAATCATTTGAAAACAAGACGGTTGATGTGTTAGTTGAGAATAAATTAAATGATCAGAATAAACTTTTTGGAAGAAATAAATATATGAATTCAGTGATTTTTGAAGGATCTAAAAAAAATATTGGAAAAATCACTAAAGTTAAAATACATGATAGTAATCAAAACAACTTATTTGGGAAACTTTTGAGCAACGAAAAAGAGAGAGCAGCATAAATTGAGTAATAAAGCTCATAAAACAATAAATTCGGATTTAAAATTTGTCTACTCGGATAACGACACAATAAGTGTTATTTTTCAAAATAATGATCTTTTACTAGGTGTTGTAGGTGAGTTTAACAGCAATATTAAAGAGTTGGAAAAAATTACCTCAACAAATATTTATACGAGAGGAAATTCTATTCTTGTTAAAAGTGATCCTAAAAAAAATGAATTAATAAAAAATGCTATCAAATTTTTAGCTGATCAGTTTATTATTAATGGAAGTATTGAAAAAAAAGATATAGTTTCTTCAGTAAACAAATTTATGATTGATGAAAAAATAATTAATTCAAATCAAAAGCTTGAATATATAATTAAAACTCCAAAAAAATCAGTAATACCAAGGTCAGAAAAACAAAAAAGTTATGTCAGAGCCTTAAAAGAAAAAGATATTATTATTTCCTCAGGGCCAGCTGGAACGGGAAAAACTTTTTTAGCAGTTGCTGTAGGTCTTACAATGTTATTAGATAAAAAGATTGAAAGAATAATATTATCTCGTCCCGCAGTTGAAGCCGGTGAAAGATTAGGATTTTTACCTGGAGACATGAAGGAAAAAGTCGATCCATATCTAAGACCTCTTTATGATTCATTGTATGATTTATTAGATTTTGAAAAAATTCAAAAAAAAATAGAAATTGGAGATATTGAAATTGCACCATTAGCATTTATGAGAGGAAGAACTCTAAAAAATTGTTTTGCAATCCTAGATGAAGCACAAAATGCAACAGACATACAAATAAAAATGTTTTTAACTCGAATAGGCGAAAACTCAAAAATTGTTATTAATGGAGATCCGTCACAAATAGATCTTTCCAATAAAAATTTTTCAGGTCTTAAAAGATCAGAAAAACTTCTTCAACATCTTAAAGAAATTGCAATAGTAAATTTTGATCATTCTGATGTAGTTAGACATCCACTTGTCTCAAAAATTGTAAGAGCTTATTCAGAAAAAAAAAATGATTAAAGCTAATGTTGTTCTTGACAACTTTGTTTGGAAAAAAAAAATAAAAAATCCAAATCTTTTTATAAAAAATAGATTAAAAATACTGTCTCAAATACCTTTTTTTAAAAATAAAAAACAAGAATTTACTATTTTGCTTACAAACAACAAGAAAATGAAATTTTTAAATAAAAAGTTTAGAAAAAAAAATAAACCTACAGACGTAATTTCGTTTCCGTTTAATAATAAATTTAAAAAAAATTCATACCTTGGTGATATTGCTTTAAACTTTGAAATTATTAATAAAAGATCAATTAAAACAAATTTTTATAGTGAATTTGATAAAATGTGGATACACGGATATTTACATTTATTAGGACATGATCATAAAAAATTAAAAGATTTCAAAAAAATGAATAATAAAGAAAAAATTATATTAAACCATTTTCTTAAAAAAAATTGACCTCAAAATTAAATAAAAAAATTTTAATTTATTTTATACCTTTTATTTTAGGTTTTTTTACTTCTTTTAGTTTACCGCCATATAACTTTGTATTGATAAATTTTATAACATTTCCAATTTTATTATTATTTTTAACTTCGAACTTAAAAAAAAAAAAGTGGGACACTTTTAAAATAGGTTGGTTATTTGGTTTTGGTTATTTTATCTCCAGTCTTTATTGGATAACATATTCTTTGACATTTTATGAATTGTTTAAACCTTTGATACCCATAGCATTAATTATTATTCCACTATTTCTTGGAATATTTTATGGAATTGCAACTTTAATTTGTTCATTTTTTAATTTAGGAAAAAATTTTTCCACAATTTTAATTTTTTCAACAACTTTTGCTTTAATAGAATTTATTCGAGGATCAATTCTAAGTGGATTTCCATGGAATTTAATTGCATTTAGTTGGGTAAATTATTTAAATTCAATTCAAGTTATTTCATCAATTGGCACTTATTCTTTTAATTTAATATCTATAACTATTTTTTTGTTACCTTTCGTAATTTTTTTCAAAAAAAATTTTATATTTAAATTAACATCTTTTATTATTTTATTTATAATTTTACTGTCAAACTATTTTTATGGACTTAAAAAAATAAAAAATGATGAGAAATTAAATACTGAGTTTAAAAATTTTAACATAAAGATAATTTCGCCTAAAATTTCTATTGAAAGTTTTTTTCAAAATAACAACGAAAAAGATATTATCGAAGAATTAATTAAAGTGAGTAATCCCAAACCTTTTGAAAATACTATTTTTATTTTTCCTGAAGGAGCTTTAACCGGATTAAATATTGATCAATTAAAGAGTTATAAAAATATTTTTGAAAAAAAATATTCTAGAAATCATAAAATTATAATGGGAATAAACACAGAAAAGATAGTTGATGACTCATTAAAAATATACAATTCAATGGTAGTTTTAGATAATAAACTAAATTTGAAAAGTGAATATAATAAAATTAAATTGGTTCCGTTTGGAGAATTTTTACCTCTTGAAAAAATTTTAAAAAAATTTGGACTAAAAAAAATTGGGTATGGCTATGAATCTTTTACTCCAGGTAATAATAGAAGCTTAATTAATATAAAAGAAAAAAATTTTAATTTTATTCCTTTGATATGTTATGAAATAATCTATTCAGGAAAATTAAATATTAATTCAGATAAAACTAATTTTATTATTAATATTTCAGAAGACGGATGGTTTGGTAGTTCAATAGGCCCTTATCAGCATTTTTCACACACTATTTTTAGAGCGATAGAGGAGGGTAAAAACGTCATAAGATCAGCCAATAATGGCACATCCGCCTATATAGATGGCAATGGAATCATAGTTTCCAAAATTGAGTCAACTAAAAAGGGAGTAATAGAAGTAAACAATTATAAAAAATTTAATGAGACTCTTTTTTCAAAATTTGGTAACAAGATATTTTTTTATATATTAGTATTTTATATTATTTTAATTATTTTAATAAAAAAAAGGGAGCATAGATGAAAAAAAATTATTTATTTACTAGCGAGTCAGTTTCAGAAGGACATCCAGATAAAGTTTGTGACAGAATTTCAGACATGGTTGTAGATACT
>MDTG01406467.1_pt1 | contig 18049 bp, 19 predicted proteins | sample 811421 | NCBI WGS metagenome assembly MDTG01 (sample SAMN05326645, study PRJNA326480) | marine metagenome | isolation source: seawater | place: Pacific Ocean: South East | collected 2011 | reverse complement strand
TACTCAATTGTAATTTGACTTTTTGAATCTGGCTCTATTCCTTTAAGCTTTCCAGCTTTTCTATCTTCAGCCATTAATCTTAAAATTCTATGTGAGTAATGAATTGGAGCTGGCATTAGGACTTCAGTCTCATTACATGCATATCCAAACATAATTCCCTGATCTCCAGCGCCTTCATCTTTGTTTCCAGAAGAGTCAACTCCCATAGCTATATCTGCTGACTGAGAGTGTAAGTGAGTTTCAATTTTAGTAGTTTCTTTCCAACTAAAACCATCTTGGTCATAACCAATATCTTTAATGCAATCTCTAACTTTCGATATTAATTCATCTTTTTTAATTTCTGGACCTCTTGTCTCTCCTGCTAAAACTACTTTGTTTGTTGTGGTTAAAGTCTCACAGGCAACTCTTGATTGAGGCTCAGCACCTAAATAAGTATCAACTACCATATCAGATATTCTATCACAAACTTTATCAGGATGCCCCTCTGATACTGACTCACTTGTAAAAAGAAAATTTTTTTTAGAATTATTCATTTTTAAGTTTATTAAATGAAAAAATTAAAAAAATATATATAAAAATTACAATTATAAACATTTTATTTCCAAGCCTTGAAAATAAGGTATCAGTGGTTTTTTTTGACGTATCTAAATCTATTGATCCTTTAAAACCTATTGGAATTTGATTTAAAACTTTACCCAGAGGATTTACTATGGCCGAGATGCCATTGTTTGTTGATCTCAAAGTATATTTTCCACTTTCAATAGATCTAAAAATTGTATGAGCAAAATGCTGATATGGCCCAATACTATCACCGAACCATCCATCTTCGGAAATATTAACTATATAATCAAAATCATTTAACTCCGATAAATATCCAGAATATATTATTTCATAACATATTAGAGGTAACAAATTAATATAATCTAAAGAGTTAAATATAGTAATTATTTTTCTATCTCTTCCTTTTGTATAGGAATTATAGTTATTTGTTAAACTTTTAAGACCAAATTTTTTTAAAGTTTTTTCAAAAGGTAAAAACTCTCCAAAAGGTACTAGCTTATTTTTTTTATATATGCTCTCAATATTAGTATGCTTATCAATAACAATCATTGAATTATAATATTTTTCTTTGCCATCAATAATCTCAGTTTTATTTATACCAAGTAAAATTTTATGATTATCTCCAAAATTATTAATAAATTTATATTTATATTTATTTATTGAAGTTGCATCTAAGTTTGGCAATATACCTTCAGGCCATATAAATAATGTTTTTTGATTTATTTCAGGTTTACTAAGTCTTATAAGCTCATCAAGAATCTTTTCCTCATTAATATTTTCATAAAATCTTTTAAGAGGAATTTGGGAAGATACTAAAACAATTTTATAATTATTTTTTTTAGTCTCTATTTTATCAAAATTATTTATTTTATTATTTCCATAAAATAAAAAAGTAATTCCAAGCAAAATAAAGAAAAATAGTACATATATTTGTTTTCTATTTTTTTTTAAAATAAGTATTGAAGGAACTGTAAAGAAAGTTATCAAAATTAAATTAAAACTATAAATTCCTATCAATGAACTTATTTGAATAAATTCTAATTGATTTGAAAAACTATAAGCAATTAAATTCCATGGAAATCCTGAAAAAATATATCCTCTAATAAATTCAAAAATACTTATAAATAAGCTAAAAGATAATATTGAAGAAATAAGTTTTTTGTCACTTATAAAAAAACTAAAAACAAAAATTGCAAATCCGTAAAACAAAGATAAAAAAGCAGGAATAAGTAATATAGTTAATGGTATTAAAAATTTAAAGTTTTCATCAAAATTTAATGAAAAAGAAATCCAATATAAATTACTTAAAAAATATCCAAAACCAAAAAACCAGCCTACTTTAAAAAATTGTAATTTTGATTTTTTACTCTCATGCATCTTGATTAAAAAAATAAAAAAAGCTGGAAAAACAAGAAAGTTAATTACAAAAAAATTGTATGGAGGTAAACTAAATGAAGATAGAACTCCAAATATAATTATTAAAATATTATTTCTTAAATATTTAAGATTAAATTTTATCAATTATCAAATCTATTTTATTAAAAATTTTTTTTTCCTCTTTATTCATGAAACTATAATCTTTATAAGTTTTATGATCAAAACCAAGAAGATGGAGAAATCCATGAATCATTGTTTTTATTAACAATCTTTTATTATCTATATTTTTTTTTTTATATATATGCTGATAGCTAATAACAATATCTCCAATATATAATTTTTTATTTTTTAAATTTTTTTTTAAATCTTTTTTATTGTACAATGGAAAAGAAAGGACATCTGTATGTTTTTTTTTATTTCTAAATTTATAATTTAATTTTTTAATAAATTGATTGTTTGATAGTAATAGAGAAAAATTCACTTGCTTGTTTAAAAACTTGTATTTTTTTGGAAATTTTTTTATAATTTTATCAAAAAAAACTGATGGTTTTTTAATTTTTTTATTCCAAATAGTATCATCTTTTATTACAGAAACTTTAATCATCTTTTTGATCTGAATAAGCTTTTACAATCTTAGATACTAAGGGATGTCTAACTACATCAGTATGATCAAAATCAACTACTGAAATTTCTTTCAAATGGCCTAATAATCTTTTAGATCTATTTAAACCAGATAAATTTTTATTTGGAAGATCAATTTGTGAAGGATCGCCATTTATTACAATTTTTGAATTTTCACCTATTCTTGTTAAAAACATTTTTATTTGTGTATCTGTCGCATTTTGAGCTTCATCTAATATAGCAAATGAATTTTTTAAAGTTCTACCTCTCATAAACGCTAGAGGAGCTATCTCAATATCTCCTATTTCAATTTTTTTTTGTATTCTTTCGAAATCTAAAAGATCATACAAAGAATCATACAAGGGTCTTAGATAGGGATCAACTTTGTCTCTCATATCTCCTGGTAAAAACCCTAGTCTTTCTCCTGCTTCTACCGCTGGTCGTGAAAGAATTATTCTCTCAATTTTTTTTTCTAATAACATTGTAAGTGCTACAGCTACTGCTAAAAATGTTTTCCCTGTTCCTGCTGGTCCTGCGGAAATAATTATTTCACTTTCCTTTAAAGCTCTTACATATTTTTTTTGCTTTTCTGATCTAGGAATAACAGATTTTTTTGGTGTTTTAATTATATATTCTACATTTTTCTGAGAGTTTGAAATTTTTTCATCTATCATAAATTTATTTATTGAAGAAATTATATCTTTTTTTTCAATTGTTCCATTATTAATAAATTGATTTGAAAGAAATTTGATTGCATTTTTAACTAATTCATTTTTTTTTGGGTCACTTTTTACTAAAATTGAGTTACCTCTTGAATAAATGCTCGTTGATGTAATTTTTTCAAGTTCTTTAATATTTGTGTTAAATTCACCAACTACTCCAAGCAATATTTCATTATTTGGAAATATTATACTTAAGATACCATTGTCTGAATAAACAAATTTTAACTCAGAACTAAAATTTTTATGTAAAGTATTTCTCAAACTATGCGGCTTCCATATCAAGATTTTTTTTAATTTTTCCAAATAAACTATTTTGATTACTATTCATAATTTCAACGTTTAAAATATTCCCAATGCTTTTTTCACTTCCTTCAAAGATTACAGAGTTTAAGTATTTATTTCTTCCAAATAATTTTCTTTGTCCTTCTAATTTATTTTCAACAAGCACTTCTATTGATTTTTTTTCAAAAGATTTATTCATAGATTTTTGATGGTTAAATAATAGTTTTTGTATTTCTATAAGTCTTATCTTTAAAATATTTTGATGAATTTGTTTTAATTCAGCTGCTCTAGTTCCAGGTCTAGGACTAAAAATAAATGAAAATGAATTTATAAATTTGATTTTTTCAATTAAATTAAGAGTATCTTTAAAATCCTTTTCGTTTTCTCCTGGATATCCAACAATAAAATCACTAGAAAATTGAACTTCTGGGTTAATTTTATTAATTTTATCATAAATATCTATATATTTTTCAACTGTATGTTTTCTATTCATTAATTTTAAAATTTTATTTGATCCACTCTGAATTGGTAGATGAACAAATGGCATTAACTTTTTATTTGTTGCATAACAATTTATTAGATCCTCTGTCATATCAATCGGGTGTGATGTTGTGTATCTTATTCTATATAATTCAGAATATTTTTCTAATTCATTAATTAGATTAGAAATTTTATATTCTTTCCCATTTTCTTTGTATGAATATGCATTAACATTTTGTCCTAATAAAGTAATTTCCCTTGCACCATTTTTTATTAAATCTTCAGCTTCATTTAATATTTTTTTAAATGGTCTTGAGCACTCTGGACCTCTTGTGAAAGGTACAACGCAAAAATTACAGAATTTATCACAACCCTCTTGAATTGTAATAAATGCTGATACTTTGGTATTATTGTTTTTAATACCATCAAAATATGAAAACTTTGAAAAAGTATCAAATTCTGTTTCCTCTTGCTTTAATCTTGGAAGATACCGTTCTAATAAACTGTTAATTTTATGATATGATTGAGGTCCAATAATTATATCTATGTACGGTTCTCTTTTTAACATTTCTTGATTTTCTGCTTGAGCAACACAACCTGCAACTATAATTATAGGTTTGTTTTTGTCTCTATATGCTTTCTTAACTCTGCCTATTTCATGGTAAACTTTTTCTTTAGCTTTATCTCTTATGTGACAAGTATTTAAAACATAACAGTCTGTGTTTTCTAAATTGTTGGTTTTTTGAAAACCTAATTTTTTTACAGAATCATAAATTCTATTGGAGTCATATTCATTCATTTGACATCCAAAGGTTTTTATGAAAATTTTTTTTTCCATTAATTATGATTTATTTTTTTTTACACCATAGAGTTCTAATTTATGATCAACTAACTCATAGCCATATTTTTCTGCAACTTTTTTTTGTAATTTTTCTATTTCCTCGTCTACAAATTCTATTATTTCACCTGTTTTAACATCTATAAGATGATCGTGATGACTTTCTCTTAATTCTTCATACCTTGCTTTTCCTCCTTTAAATTCATGCTTAGCTAATATTCCTGATTCTTCAAAAAGTTTTACCGTTCTATAAACTGTAGCTATACTTATTTTGTTATCTATTTTTGAAACCCTTTTATAAAGCTCATCAACATCAGGATGATCTGACTCTCCGTATGTCTTTTTAGACTGTGACATAACTTTAGCTATAACTCTTCTCTGATCAGTTAACTTTACTCCTTTTGCAATACATTTTTGTTCAATAGACTCGGTCATAAGTTCATTTAACTCGAATAAAGCGGTTTAATCAAATTTTTTTTTATTAATCCTTTATTAAATAATTGCAGAATTTTGCTATAGTTTTTGCCAATTACTTGATCTGAGTTAAATCCATAAATATCCAGATTATTAGATAAACTTATAGCTTTAGCTGTGGCAATTGAGGCCCTGATACTAGAAAATTTCCCCGGCCCTTGATTTATAAATATATTATTAATAGCTTTAATATTTATTCTATTTATTTCAAGAAATTTGAAAAGCAAAATAGCAAATTTATCAAAATTTTCTCTACTGTTGATATATTCATTGGTATAAGATTTATCATCAGTTATGATTTTAAAAAAAATTTTATCTTTTGCTGCATCAATTATCAAATTATTCATATTAATTTTTTTTACTACTAATCTTAATTCAGAAGAAAAAAATAGCAAATATTATAATGAAGATTTAGGAACTCTTGCAATAATGTACCATAGATTTGAGGAAAATGAGTATCCTTCTACAAATGTCAAAATTGATATATTTAAAAAACAGGTAGCACTAATTAAAAAAAAAAAATTTACTTTTCTATAATCTTGACGATTTTAATTCAAATTTCAATAAGCCAAAAAATGATAAGAAAATACTATTAACAATAGATGATGCTTTTACTTCTTTTTATGAGCATGCATGGCCATATTTAAATGAAAATAAAATTCCATTTATATTATTTGTATCAACTCAACATGTTGGAAAATATGGTTATATGAGCTGGGAACAAATCAAAGAAATTGAAAAAGAAAATTTTGCATTTATTGGAAATCATTCTCATTCCCATGAATACTTAGTTAATTATGATTTTCAAAGTTTTAAGGATGATATTGATCAATCTATAAAAATTTTTATAAATAAATTGGGTTATAATCCAATATATTTTTCTTATCCTTTTGGTGAATTTAGTCTTGAACAAAAAAATTATATTAAAAAAAATTTCAAATATGGATTTGGACAACACTCAGGGGTTATTGATACTAATAAAGATAAATTTGAATTACCTAGATTCCCAATAAATGAAAAATATGGAAATTTAGAAAGATTTGAATTTTTAATTAATTTATTACCACTGCAGTATAAAAAAATTGAGCCTGAAGAAAAATATATTAGTCAATCCAACAATCCTCCAAAAGTATATGTAGAATTTTTTAAGGAACAAGAAAATTTAAATAATTTAAATTGTTTTTCTAATGAAGGTAAAGAATGGCATAAAACAGATATCAATTTTATAGATAAAAAGCTTTATATAAACTTTAATGATAAATTTCTTGATAGAAGAGGAAGGGTTAATTGTTCTTTACAAGACAATGGAAGATGGAGATGGTTTGGAATCCAATTTACCTTAAAAAAAGATTAAATTAAATTTTTAATTTTTTTACTTGAAGGTAGGATTTTTGCATCATCAAAGTCTTTAAGTGAATTTTGTTCAATTATTTTTTTTAAAATTTTAGTATATTCGACTCCAGTTTCAGCATATTTATCCAAATAATTTACTAATTCTAAACTATTTAATTTTTCATTGTTGTCTCTTTGGATTGCTCTAGCTTTTCTAAATTCTCTATAACTAGAATGAGTATTTAAATTTCTTTGGTATGCTCTTACTGATGCTTTCAAAACTTTAAATTTCATTACTTTATGAGTAGCATTATTGTCCGCACCAGATGGTTTTATTCCGTCTCCCGTATAAGTCCATTGTCCAAACAAAGCATTTCCTTCTATCGCAAACCTAGAAGTTCCCCAACCAGTTTCTTTTGCTGCTTGTGCAATTGCTAAAGAGACTGGAATTTCATCCATTCTAACTTTGAGTGTTGATAGATCATTTTTGACTACACCATATTGTTCAAATTTTTGCTTAAGCCACTGCTTTTCAGATTTAGTATTATTATTTTTATTTAATATTACAAATAACCTTTTTCTATCTATTTTAATTCTATTATTTTCTTCAATAATCAGTGGAAGAACTATCTGAATAAAAAGTTCCTTCCTCTTTTTTGAACTTTCAATTTTTTTAATCTCATAAGGTAACAAACCAATTTCTACAGGTTTTACTATTTTGCTTTTTCTAATATCTTTTAAATTGTATTTAGTGTCTTTAAATAATTCATTTAAAGTTGAGGCACTTAATCTAACTGATGAAGTAGGATTTTCATTAAGTTCTATTATGTCATCGAATAAGCTGTCCTCGTTTAATTCTTTATCTAAATTAGAATTTTTTTTTATACTTTTGCCTGCTAAAGTTTTATAAAAATCCATCTTCGAATTATTGTCAATAATTTCTGGAGATTTTAATGCTTGTTTTGTGAAATCTAGACCTGTTGGCAATGAAAAAAAGAATAAAATAACGAAAATTCCAAATAAACTAATTAAAAAAAAATTTTTGAGTTCTTTTTGTATTGATTGATTTGTACTTTTATAAACTTTAAAACCTCTTTTTAAGAGTATTTTTTTTATTTCTGAAATTCTCATACGATTAAAATTCTTTATCATAAAATTTATGTTTTTTCTTTAATTTGCTAAAACTTCTTTTACTTCTGGTATGTAATGGCATAAAAGATTTTGTACACCTTGCTTTAACGTCATAGTTGAACTTGGACATCCAGAGCAACTTCCTTGAAGTTGAACTTCAACAATTCCATCTTTGAAAGACTTAAATTTAATATCTCCACCATCCTTTGCAACTGCAGGACGAATTTTTGTTTCTAAAAGAGAGATTATCCTTTTTTCAATTTCTTGTAAATCTTGATCTAAGTCTTGCTCATCTTGTTTAACATCGACCACACAATTTTTTCCGTTAGCATAATAATCATTAATAAAAGATATAATTATATGTTTTAAATCCTCCCAATTAATATTTTCATTTTTATTTACAGTTAAAAAGTCTTCACCAAGAAAAATTCCTGTAACACCATTAATTGATAATATATTTCTTACTAACTCATTGTTAGATTTATTTTTATCTAAAATCTCAACAGGTCCTATCAATGAAACTTTTTTTTCTGACAAAAATTTTAATGAGTTTGGATTTGGGGTATTTTCAGTTTGTATAAACATAGTATTTATATAAGCGTTATAAAAAATATTTAAAGAACTTATTTTAAACTAAAAACCAATAATTTCCTTCATTTCTCTGACTTTTTTGGAGGCAATTTTTTCTGCCTTAACACTTCCTTCCTTTAATACCTTATCTATAAAGCTATTATCATTTTTTAGTTTATTAATTTCTTTTGATATAGGAAAAATTTTATCAACAACTAATTCTGTTAATTTTTTTTTAAAATCAGAAAAATTTTTTCCACCAAATTCATTAATGGAATTCTCTAAAGTTTGATTACTTAAACTGGAATATATTCCTAATAAGTTTTCAGCCTCAGGTCTTTTTTCTAGATCTTTTACGTTTTCCGGCAGAGCGTGTTCATCTGTTTTAGCTTTCTTAATTTTATTAACTATTTCATCTTTACTATCGTTTAAATTTATTCGGCTTAAATCTGAAGGGTCTGATTTACTCATTTTTTTTGTTCCATCTTTTAGACTCATAATTCTTGCAAAACTTTTTTGAATTAAAGGGTTTGGAACTTTTAAAAAATTTGGTGAATTAAAATCTAAATTAAATTTCTGAGCAATATCTCTTGATAATTCTAAATGCTGTTTTTGATCTTCACCAACTGGAACATGAGTTGAGTCATATAATAATATATCTGATGCCATTAAAATGGGATAAATATATAAACCCACGCTGGCTTTCTCTTTATCTTTCCCAGCTTTTTCCTTAAATTGTGTCATTCTATTAAGCCAACCCATTCTAGCTATACATCCAAGAATCCATGATCCTTCAGTATGTGCAGGTACTAAAGATTGGTTAAAAATAATACTTTTTTTATAGTCAAGTCCACTTGCCAAAAAAGCTGATGTTGTCTCTCTTATATTGTCCTTTAGAATTTTAGGATCTTGTTTAACAGTTATTGCGTGCAAATCTACTACACAATAAACGCATTCATTTTCATCTTGATTTTGTAAATCTACAAAATTTTTTATTGCACCTAAATAGTTTCCTAGATGCAAATTTCCAGTTGGTTGAACTCCAGAAAATATTTTTTTACTCATTAATTAATACCTTAATTTAATATCAGAAATTTTAAAGGTTTTTGTAATTATTGAAAGCAGAATATAAATAATTGAAGTTATAATTACTAATAATATCATGGTTATTAATTTATTATTACTATCATAAGATAAATTATCTCCAAAAAAACCTACCAAGTAATAAAATATAAAAGTACTTAGTAAAGTCATTATTATTATTTTTATAAACTTATTTATAAAATTAAATTCTAATGTGAAATAATTTTTATTTTTTACATAAATTAAAAGTATTAAAGCATTGAACCAAGATGCAATTGTTGTTGCAATTGGAATGATTATAAAGCCAATTTTACTAAAAAAATAAATACTTATAGAAATATTTAAAAGAACAGAAAAAACAGAAAAAACAAATGGTGTTTTTGTATTGTGTCTAGCAAATACAAAGCTTGAAAAAATTTTTATAAGTGCAAACGCGGGTAATCCAAGAGAAAAATAAAATAAAGCTTTTGAAGAATTTTTTACACTTTGGATATCAAATGATCCGTAACCAAATAAAGAAGAGGTAATTTCTTCAGATGCAACTAAAAGTGCAGCACATGCGGGTAAACTCAAAAATAAACTTAATTCCAATGCTTTATTTTGTATTAGATTAATTTTATTTAAATTATTTTTTTGAACATATTTGCTAAGATTGGGTAGAATAATTGTTCCAATAGCAATGCCTGCAATAGCTAAATTGATTTGGTAAATTCTATCAGCATAGTAAAGGTAAGAAACTGCACTTGCCTGAAAAGATGCAATAATAGTGCCTACTAAAATATTAATTTGTGTTATTCCAGATGAAAATATACTTGGTATCAGTTTGTTAAAAAATAACTTAACTCTTGAATTTATTTTAAAATTAAATGAAATTTTTGGTAAATAAATTTTCTTAGAGTAAAAAATAAGAAAAATTAACTGTATTAATCCTGCAATCGTCACCCCAAATGATAAATAATAAACTAGTTTAATGTCAGAAGTATTAGAAAATAGTAAAACAGTTATTAATAATATATTTAAAATAATTGGTGCACCTGCGGCAGCTCCAAATTTATTATGTGAATTGAGTATGGCAGAAAAAAAAGATGCTAAACTTACAAAAAGTAGAAATGGGAATGTAATTCTGGTTAAATAAATAGTTAAGTTTAGTTTTTCAAAATTTTCGCCAAATCCTGGTGCTATAAGAAATACAAAAATAGGCATAAATATTTCAATTACAAAAATAATGAAAAGAAGTGAAACTAGCAAAAGATTAAATATTTGATTAGCAAAAATTTTTCCTTTTTTTTTGCCTTTAGTCAATTCTGAGGAATAACTTGGAACAAATGCTGCATTAAAAGTTCCTTCAGAAAATAATCTTCTAAAAGTATTTGGTATTCTAAACGCAACAAAAAAAGCATCTGCGATTGGTCCAGATCCTAGAAAGATTGCTATAAGAACATCTCTTAAATAACCTAATAATCTACTTATTAAAGTGAAGAAACTAAAGGTACCTGTTGACTTAATTAGGTTCATAAATCATATTAGTCTTAAATTTGCTCCATTTGTATATCTTATTATAGATAATGAAAAAAAAAAAAATTGAACATTATTCAGAAAAGGAAGCTTTAGAGTTTCATAATACCACTAAATCAGGAAAGATTGAAATAATTTCCTCAAAGCCAATGACTACCAAGAGAGATTTGGCTTTAGCATATTCACCCGGCGTTGCAGCTCCAGTTAAGGCTATTTCAAAAAATCCTGAGTTAGCATACGACTATACAACAAAAGGAAATCTGGTAGCTGTTATAAGTAATGGTTCTGCTATTCTTGGTTTAGGAAACCTTGGTGCACTAGCTTCTAAACCAGTAATGGAAGGTAAGGCAGTTTTGTTTAAAAGATTTGCAGATATAGACTCGATTGATTTAGAAATAGATTCAGATAACCCAGATGAAATAATAAAATCAATAAAAAATTTTTCAAAAAGTTTTGGTGGAATTAACCTAGAAGATATTGCTGCTCCAAACTGTTTTATTATTGAGCAAGAGTTAAAAAAAATATTAGATATTCCAGTATTCCACGACGATCAACATGGTACTGCTATAATTACTTGTGCAGCTTTAAAAAACGCAGTGGATATAGCAAAAAAGGATATAAAAAAAATCAAAATAGTTATTAATGGTGCGGGTGCGTCAGCAATGGCATGCGCAAATCTTTTTAAAAGCACAGGTGTGCCTAAAAAAAATATAACTATGATTGATAGAAAAGGTGTTATTTATATAGGTAGAGATAATCTAAGTCAGTGGAAATTAGAGCATGCAATTGATACTAATAGCAGAACTTTAAGTGATGCAATTAAAAATGCAGATGTTTTTTTAGGATTATCATCAGGAGGTACTCTTAAAAAAGATATGGTTAGTAAAATGTCTGAATGTCCAATTATATTTGCATGTGCAAACCCTGATCCAGAAATAACCCCCGAAGAAATAGAACAAGTAAGGGATGATGCAATAATTGCAACAGGAAGATCTGATTATCCTAATCAAGTAAACAATCTAATTGGATTTCCTTATATTTTTAGAGGTGCATTAGATGTTAGGGCCAAAACAATAAATGAAGAAATGAAAGTTGCAGCAGCAGACGCAATTGCTTCTTTAGCAAGAGAAAGAGTCCCTGACGAGGTTGTAGCTGCAATGGGTGGCGATAGACCATCTTATGGAAAAGATTATATTATTCCTTCCACTTTTGATCCGCGATTAATTAGTGTAATTCCAGTAGCTGTCGCTAAAGCAGCTATTAAAAGTGGTGTAGCCAGAAAAAAAATTGAAAATTTTGAAATATATACTGACCAATTAAAGCAAAGATTAGATCCATCCGTAACAATTATGCAAGGAATAAACACTCAAATTAAAAAAAATCAAAAAAGAGTTGTTTTTGCAGATGGAGAAGATGAAAACACTCTTAAAGCTGCAATTGCTTTTAAGAAAAGTGGGTTAGGGACTCCAATACTTGTTGCTAAAGAAAAAGTAGTTAAAGAGAGACTAAAAGAAATTGGATATAGTGAAAACTTTGATATTGAAATTGTAAATTCTACAATTAAAGAAAAGAGAGAAAAGTATTCAAAATTTATTTTTCAAAAGTTACATAGAGAAAAAGGATATTTAGAAAGAGATTGTGACAGATTAGTTAGAAATGATAGAGTTGTATGGGGATCTTGCATGGTTTCTTGTGGAGATGCCGATGCTATGGTTACAGGAAATACAAGAAGATATGGACAATCTCTTAGTAAAATTTTAAAAGTTGTTAATTCAAGACCTGGTGAAATAATGTTTGGTTTAAACATGGTTGTTAATAAAGGTAGGACTGTGTTTATTGGAGATACCACTGTACATGAATATCCTTCTTCAGAACAAATGGCAGAAATAGCAATATCAGCAGCTAGAGTGGTCAGATTATTTGGATTTAATCCTATGGTTGCTTTCCTATCTCACTCAACATTTGGACAACCAATTACAAGTAGAACAAAACATATTAGAGATGCTGTAGATATTCTTAAACAAAAAAAAGTAGATTTTAAATTTGATGGTGATATGCAGCCAGATGTTGCATTAAATGAAGAATATAAAGAGCTTTACCCATTTTCTGAAATTGTTGGAAATGCAAATATTCTGATAATGCCTGGACAACATAGTGCTGCCATTTCCTATAAATTAATGAAATCATTGGGTGGATCAAAAGTAATAGGTCCTTTGCTTGTTGGATTAGGTCAAGCGATTGAAATTGCTCCTTTAAGATCTTCTACATCAGATATATTAAATTTAGCCTCAGTAGCTGCCTACTCAGCAGGAGTTATAAATTATAGAAACAAAATAAATTAAATTTATAAAATGTTTTATAGTTTAGTAGTTTTTCTAATAGTTTACTTATTTTTTTTATGGTCAATTGAATGGGTTAAATATTTTAATAAATTAGATAAAAGATTTGGATCATCTATTTGGAGATGGAGTTATGATTATCCAGTACTCGGAAAAAGAGATATATCAATTTTAGATGATAAAAAATTTGTATTATTGAGAAGACAAAGAAATAGAGCTGTCACTATAATGTATAGTATATTTTTCTTCGGATTTATAATTTTAATATTTTGTGTAAATCAAATTTTATTTAAAATATTAAATTAATTTTTAACAACTCTTAAGTCATCAAGCAATAGGATACTAGCAACAACATCCTCGACATCAAGAATTTCTTTGGCTTCTTTTATAACCATCTCTTTTTCTTCTTTAGTTCTAGAAATTCCATAGACATATATAATTTTTTTATATGTATCTATATTGTAATTTACAGCAGTAATTTCCTTATTAAAAATTAATGCTGTTCTTAATTGGGATGTTATAAGTAAATCTTTTGCAGATTGTTTAAAGTTAAAATTTTCTTTTATTTTCAAATCATTTTTTACTGACCTTGCTCCCTTGGTTTCCCAAGCAAGTTTGGTTATCTTTAGTTTTTCCTCAACAGTATCAACTTTTCCAGTTATAAATATTCTTCCATCTATAATCTTAGTTTTCACTGATAAAAAATAATTTTTATTCATAGTTACAAGTCTTGCATCTAAACTTTTGTCCATTATTGAATCATCAATTTGAGTTCCTATCGTTCTAGGATCCATTGCAATTGTAACTCCAGTGCCAAAAACACCAGTCGACCCAGATCCAACACAACTAGAAATCAAAAGCATTAATAAAAATGTTAGAATAAATTTATTTCTCATTCTTTAATTTTATACAATAATTATAAATTTCTTTTTTTGAAATGTTTTTTTCTTCACTAATTAAGCTAGCTATATCTTTTACAGTAAATTTTTTCATTAGTTTTTTAATTTTAGACTTATCTGATTCGTCTAGGGAAATATTTTTTGTTTTATTTTTTTTTCAGAAATTACTATTGTAATTTCTCCCTTTATATTGTTTTCAAAATTATTTAATTCAGAAACATTACATCTAAAATATTCTTCATAATATTTTGTCAATTCCTTGCAAATTACAATATCTCTTTTTTCAAAATATTTTTTAATTAATTCAATTATTTTATAAATTTTTTTTGATGAGATAAAAAAAACTATTGAACAATCCATATTTGACAAAAAAAGAAAATCTTTATTTATAGAACTAATTTTATCTGGTAAAAAACCATGAAAATAATATTGATCAGAAAATCCACTTATTGAAACAGCTGTAGTTACAGCAGAAGGTCCTGGAATAGGAGTAATATCAATTTTATTTTTTATACACTCTTTTATTAATATTTTGCCAGGGTCAGATATAGTAGGAGTACCTGCATCACAAATAAGTGAAACAATTTTATTTGATTTTAATATTTCAATTATTTTGTAAGTATTTTTTTTTTCATTAAATTTATGATTAGAAATTAATTTTTTAGATATATTTAAATTTGATAGAAGTTTTTTTGATATTCTCGTATCTTCACACAAAATATAATCAGATTTATTTAGTATTTCTACTGCTCTATATGTAATATCAGATAAATTACCAATTGGGGTAGAAACAATATATAATCCGATTTTAATCTTATTTTTGTCTTTTTTTAGATACATTAATTAAAGCAATATAATAATACATATAAAATGAAAACTTTATTTAAAATTATTTTAATATTTTTAATTGTATTTGGTTTTAATAAAAAGGTTTTTTCTGAAGAAAAAATCAAAATTGGACTTATAGTACCATTATCAGGAGAATATCAAAAAATTGGAAAATCAATAGTTAAATCAATTAGGTTAGCAGTTAACAAAATAAACGATCCGAGAATAATTATTTTACCAAAGAATACAAAATCAAGTCCGGAGGAATCATTAAAAGTTTCAAAAGAATTATACGAAGAAGGTGTAAAAATTATAATTGGTCCTGTTTTCAATACTAGCATATCATACCTTGGTGAACTTGAAGATGTAACCTTTTTATCCTTTACAAACAAAGTCAAAAATAATCCTAAAAATGTTATTAGTTCTGGCGTGAATGCTGTATCTCAAATTAATACAATAAAAAAATTTCAAAAATTAAATGGTTTAGAGAGGACTGTTTTTTTAATACCCAATGTTGAATTCAAAAAAGAAATTGAAGCAGCAATTTCTAAAACAAAAATAGAACTAAAAGATAAATTTATTTATGATGTTGATCCAACTTTATTGACAGCACAAATTGAAAAATTAACAAGATATCCTCAAAGAAAACAGAATTTAATAGATGAAATAACAAGACTAGAAAATTCAAATGAAACTAATAAAAAAAGTAAAATTGAAAACTTAAAAAAGAGAGATACTATTGGTGGAATAAATTTTGATTCGGTAATTATTGCTGATTTTGATGAAAGTTTAAAAAGTGTAGCTACTTCTTTACTATATACTGATGTTTCATCAAAAAGAATAACTTATATTTGCCTTAATCAATGGTTTGATAAAACACTATTAAAGGAGACGTCACTTCAGCCAATTTATTTCCCTTCAATCAATAAAAAAAATTATGAAGAATTTACAATTGAATATAAAGATAATTATAATGATTATCCAAATCAAATTTCGTTTTTAAGTTATGACCTTGTGGGACTTGTATATTACTTAATCTATAAAAATGATTTTAATATAGATGAAAAAATTTTTTATAAAAAAAATAAATTTAAAGGTAAAATTGGAATTTTTGAAATAAACAAAAATAACATAACTCATCAGTTAAATTTTTATTCTGTAGATCAAAAGCAGTTTAAAAAAATTTTTTAATTTTTTTAAATGCTTTACTTCTGTGGTCAATTTTATATTTTTCTGCAGGTTTCATCTGACCAAATGTAAGATTTTTCCCTTTAGGAATAAAAATAGGATCATATCCAAATCCATTGATACCTTTTTTTATATTTGAAATTCTACCTTCTACTTTTCCAATAACTTTAATTGTTTTTATACCTGGACCATAAATTGTCATAGCACATATAAATCTAGCTTTAATTTTTTTATTTTTCCAACTTTTATCTTTTTTATTAAGTTCTTTAAAAACTTTTTTTATTGCTAAGTTAAAATTATTTTTTATTCCACTCCATCTTGAAGAATAGATGCCTGGAGCTTTATTTAACAAATCAATCTCTAATCCAGAATCGTCTGCTATACAAATTTGACCAGTTCTTTTTGAATAAAACTTTGCTTTGATTAATGAATTTTGAATAAAGGTTTTTCCATTTTCAACTGGACTTTTTATTTTGTACTGATTTGGAGTAAATATTTTGATATCTTGAGGTAAAAGATCCTTAATTTCCTTTAATTTTCCTTTATTATTTGATCCTATAATTAATTGATTAATTTTTTTTTTTAACATCTAGTAATTATTTTTTTTCTTACCATATACTTTAATATGGAAAAAGAAGAAAACATAAAATCTAAACAAGATGATAAACATCAGCAAAATGATAGCGATGAGGTTTTGAAGGAGAAAGAAGTTGAGAATAAAGAAGCAGAAATTTCTACTGAAGATAAAATAAAAAATTTAGAAGACAAACTTGCAAGAACTTTTGCAGAAATGGAGAATCAAAGAAGAAGATTTGAAAAAGAAAAAAGCGAGGCATTTGAATATGGAGGATTTGCATTTGCAAGGGAGGCTTTAAATTTAATTGACAATCTTGAAAGATCAAAAATATCATTAGAAAATGACGAGTCTCTAAAAGATAATGATGCTTTAAAAAAAATTACTGAGCACCTGGAGATTATTTATAAGGATATGATATCAATACTGAAAAAAAATAATATAGAAGAAATAAAATCAATTAATCAAAAACTCGATCCAAATTTACATCAAGCGATGATTGAGATTGAGGATGACTCTAAAGAAGCAGGAACTATATTACAAGTAATCCAAAAAGGATTTACTATGAAAGATAGACTTTTGAGACCTTCATTGGTTGGGGTTTCAAAGAAAAAGGTTAAAGAAGATACAAAAGACAAAAAAAATCAAGAAAATCAGGAAAAAACTAAGGAAAAATAATATTAGATCAACTTGTAGATTGAAAAAAAACACTTATATGACCGTTAGGAAAGTAAAAATATGAGCAAAGTAATAGGAATAGACTTAGGAACAACAAACTCTTGTGTAGCAGTTATGGAAGGCTCACAAGCGAAAGTATTAGAAAATGCTGAAGGTGCTAGAACAACTCCTTCTGTAGTGGCCTTTACTGACTCTGATGAAAAACTTATAGGACAACCAGCAAAAAGACAAGCTGTTACAAATCCTGAAAATACAATCTTTGCAGTAAAAAGATTAATTGGAAGAAATTTTGAAGATCCAACTGTTAAAAAAGATATTGAGACAGCTCCTTTCAAAATTGTTAATTCAGAAAAAGGTGACGCTTGGATTGAATCTAAGGGAAATAAATATTCTCCTTCTCAAATATCTGCTTTTGTTTTACAGAAAATGAAAGAGACAGCTGAAAAATATTTAGGACAAGAAGTTTCTAAAGCTGTTATAACTGTTCCAGCTTATTTTAATGATGCACAAAGACAAGCAACTAAGGACGCTGGTAAAATTGCTGGCCTTGAAGTTTT
>MDTG01057322.1_pt1 | contig 18049 bp, 15 predicted proteins | sample 811421 | NCBI WGS metagenome assembly MDTG01 (sample SAMN05326645, study PRJNA326480) | marine metagenome | isolation source: seawater | place: Pacific Ocean: South East | collected 2011 | reverse complement strand
TTTTGGCTGGTAATTTTGATAAATAATATATTTCAGGTGAAAAAAGTTCCAAACTTAAAAAAGATTCTAAAAAAAATTGGATACTTTCAATATTGATACAAAATATTAAACCAATTAAGATACCAAAAGTAGTACCTATCAAACCAATAGTTGAGCCTATTAATAAAAATATTTTAACTAAACTTATTTTTGATAAACCTATAGTTCTTAAAATTCCTATGTCCATATTTTTATCTTTAACAAAAATTATTAATCCTGATACTATATTTAAAGAAGCAATTAATATTATTAAAATCAATATTAAGAACATTACATTTCTTTCTATATTAAGTGCATCAAGGAATGCTTTATTTCTGTCCTTCCAAGATATTAAATAATATTTATCTAGATTGTTTTCATCAATAAATTTTTTTAATTTATTTAGATATAATAAAAGTTTGTCTGGATATTCAACAAAAATTTCAATATTATTAAATTCTTCATCATTCAATAATGTTAAAGATCTTGATAAATCTAAGGGTGTATAAACTAAATTTGAATCATACTCATACATACCTAATTTAAATATACCGCTTATTTTCATAGTTTTAAATCTTGGAATATTTCCAAATATTGTCATATCGGATTTAGGAACTGCAATTTTTATATTATCATCAACATTTACTGATAAAGTTTTAGCAAGATTTTCACCTATTATTATTTGATTTTTATCATTTTGATAAATTTTTCCTCTAATAATTTTATCTTTAAATTTACTAATTGATAACAAATCATTAGAATTTATTCCTCTGATAAAAATACCTTTAGAACTATTATTAGATATAATTAATCCTTGAGTTTCAATAATGCCATTAAATTTTATATCTTCAAAAAATTTATAGCTTTTCAGTGAAATTAAATCTTTTTTAGATATTATCTTATTTATTGAATAAATATTTAAGTGTCCGTTGGCTCCAATGATTCTTTTTACTAATTCATCTCGAAAACCATTCATAACCGACATAACTATGATAAGTACCGCAACTCCAAGCATTATCCCGATTAGAGAAAACCAAGAAATTATTGAAATATAACCTTCATTTTTCTTTGAAAGAAAAAATCTTTTAAATAAAAGGTATTCATAATTAGTTATCACTATTTGAAAATGCTTTCATTTCATTTGTAATATAATTATATGCATCATTTATCGATAGCATAAATTTTTTTCCAGTTAATCTTTCCTCTATTTGAACTTGGTTAGTTTTTATATCTCTAGGTCCAATTATAATTTTAAATGGTATTCCAATTAAATCACTGTCAGATAATTTGACACCCAGTGAAACCTCTCTATCATCATATAAAACATCTATATTAGTATGATTTAAATTATTATAAATTTCTTCAGAAACCTGGTTACATTTTTCATCATTGATATTCACATTAATCAAAGAAACAAAAAAAGGTGCTAATTGTTTAGGCCATTTAATTCCTTTATCATCATGATAAGCTTCAATTATTGCCCCCACTAAGCGCGAAACACCTATTCCATAAGATCCCATTTCAACAGGAATTTTACTTCCAGATTTTGTTTGAACAAAGGCATTTAATTTTTCAGAATATTTTGTTCCAAAATAAAAGATGTGACCTACTTCTATTCCTTTTGAAATTTTAAGTTGAGACTTTTCTACTGGACAAGTTTTTGGGTCATGTTCATCATCTACTGCTGCATAATACTTTTGAAGTTGTTCAATATCTGCTGTTGCAGGATCAATGTTTTCTAATTTTTTATCGTAATATAGTGTACTTTCTCCTGTTTGAGCTAAAATTTGAAATTCATGACTAAGGTTTCCTCCAATTGCACCTGACTCTGCTTTTAAAGCTATAGGGGTAAGACCAAGTCTTAAAAAAGTTCTCAAATAGCAACGAAACATATTATTGTAAGATTCTTTAGCGGCATCAAAATTTAGATCAAAAGAATAATTATCTTTCATTAAAAATTCTTTTCCTCTCATTACACCAAATCTAGGTCTAATTTCGTCTCTAAATTTCCATTGAATGTGAAATAGATTTTTAGGAAGATCTTTATAAGAGGAAATATATGATTTAAAAATCTCTGTTACAAGTTCTTCATTTGTAGGACCATATAACATATCTCGACCTGCCCTATCCTTTATTCGCAGCATTTCTTTTCCATAATCATCATAACGTCCAGATTTAATCCATATATCTGCAGATTGAATGGTAGGCATAAGAATTTCAATTGCACCAGATTTAACTTGTTCTTCTCTAACAATTTTTTCAATTTTTTTTAAAACTCTAAAACCTAGAGGTAGCCAAGAGTATATACCAGCGCTTGATTGTTTAATCATACCAGATCTTATCATTAATTTATGAGAGATGATTTCAGCTTCAGAAGGTGCATCTTTAAGTGTTGGTAAAAAATATTTTTTATATCTCATTTTGATCTAATTATATGAGTTTGAACTTCGGGTTTTCTTTTATATTGATTCATACAATATTTTTTAATAACTTTTTTACATAAATGTTTAATACTATCATCATTTTCTGAAATATTATTATTTTTTTCTAATTTTAAATAACTTTCTATAAAATTTATTTTAAAATTTGAGGTAAATTCTTCCATATTAGCAATTGGAAGTCCATAATGGGTTATTATGATATCTTTGTTTATGCTAAGATCTTTATTAATTATTAAAGTTATCATAATAATACCTTCATAAGAATACTTAATTCTTTGTCTAATAAAATCGGATTCCGAGTTGTATATTTTTCCACCTTCAACTATCATTTTTCCAGTCTCAATCTTATTTATTACTTCAGGTTTTTGAGGCCCTATTTTTAATAATGATCCATTTTCTAAGATTTTTGTATAAGGTACCTGGCAACTTTTTGCAATTTTTTCATGTTCTAGTAAATGTAAAGGCTCACCATGAACGGGTACAGACAATACTGGCCTTGTCCATTCATACATTTTTTTAATTTCTTCTATACTTCCATGGCCAGAAACGTGTACAAATTCATCTTCATTTGAAATAATTTCTATTTTCTTTTTTATTAATAAATTTTTTAAGTTATTAATTGATTTTTCATTACCAGGTATGTCTTTTGATGAAAAAATGACTAAATCCCCTTTCTCTAAATAAATATTAGAATGAGAATTATAAGCAATTCTATAAAGTGCAGATTTTTTCTCACCTTGACTGCCAGTACAAATTATTACAATATTTTCTCTTGAAAAATATTGAATTTCATCTTCAGAAACAATGTTGGTCAAGTTCTTCAAATATCCACATTCAATTGCAGTTTCAATCATTCTTTTTAAACTTCTCCCTAACACTGCTATATGTCTATTGTTTTTTTTTGCAGCATCAGCGATACTTTGTAATCTTGATATATTAGAAGAAAAACAAGTTATAACTATTCTTTTATCATATCGTGAAAATAAATTTTTTAGATGTTCTTGAACATCTTTTTCTGAACCAGAACTCCCACTTACATTTGCATTTGTTGAATCTCCAACAAGAGCCAATAAATTTTCTTCACTAATTTTTTTAAACAAACTAGGATTAAAGCTATTTCCTATTATTGGATTTTTGTCAATTTTCCAATCAGCTGTATGTAAGATACTTCCATAATTAGTCTTAATTAAAATAGCGTAAGGCTCAGGTATAGAATGAGTTGTTTCTAAAAAAGAAAATTCAAATTCATTTAATGATAAAACCTTATTAGTTTCTATTTTTTTTAATTTTATTTTGTCGGAAATTTTATAATCTTTAAATTTTTTTAAAAGTAAATTATAAACAAAATTTGTTGCATATATAGGACAATTTATTTTATCTGCATAAAAAGGTATTGCTCCAGCGTGATCTTCATGACCGTGACTAATAATAATTGCCTCTAATTTATCTTTTATTTTATCAATAAAATCTAAATTAGGAACTAATAGATCTATTCCAGGAAATTTTTCATCAGCAAAAGAGACTCCTAAATCAATCATAATCCAAGAGTTATTAGAACAATATAAATAACAATTTGCACCAATTTCACCAACTCCTCCAAGAGGCAAGAAAAAAAGGCCATTTTTTAAATTAAAATTATCAGAAGAAGACATTCGATTTTCCATATGCTACATAAAGATAAATGTCAATCATTGCAACAACTCAATTGATCCCGAAAAAACTATTTCTTTTTTACCTCTTATTTCAACAATTGCATAACCATCATTCGTGATATCATAAAATTTACCATAAATAATATTTTTATTATTAGTTACTTTTATTTGTTTCCCTAAATACATCAAATTTTCTTTATATTTTTTAATAAAATCTTTATCAATATTTTGATTCCATTCATAATAAGAATTTAAAATATTTTTATACAAATTATGAATAAATATATTTTTATCAATTTCGTCATTATACTTTTTTAAACAAGTAGTTTTATAATTTAAATTTTCAGGAGAATTTAAAAAATTTATTCCTACTCCTACTAAGCAGACATCCGATGAGTCTTGATGTAATGACTCAATCAATATACCTCCAACTTTTTTATCTTCGATAAATATATCATTTGGCCATTTTAGTTTAACATTTTTTATTTTAAATAGATCAATCGTATTTTTAATCTCAACAGCAGTAATAATTCCTAATTGAAAAAAAAATTTTGAATCTCTTTTAGTTTTAACTTTAATCGTAAAAAAAATATTTCCAGATTTACTTACCCATTTGTTTTTTAATCTTCCTCTACCTATTTTTTGAGAATCAGATTGAAAAATCAAAAAATCATATTTATTTAAGGGTATTTTTTTTACTTCTTCCATTGTTGAGTTAACTTGATCTTTATAAAAAAATTTAACTTTTTTTAATCTAAAAAAATTGTTTAATTTTTCATATATCATTAATTGATAATATTATATGAAACGAAATTAGATAATTCTAAAATTTTTGACTGAAAGAAAATAAATAAAATTATAAATAAAGCAGATAAATAAATTACAAACTTTGTATTAGGATTTAAAGTTATTTCTAAATTTTCTTTATTTTCTTCAAAGTAAATAACCTTAATTATTCTTAAATAGTAAAATGCAGCAATAACACTGCTTAGAACGCCTATAATTGCAAGAACAAAGAATTTTGACTCAATTGCAGCAATAAATATATAAAATTTGCCAAAAAAACCTGCTAAAGGTGGTATGCCAGCCATTGAAAATAACATAATAGTTAAAACTATCGAAACTATTGGATTACTTTTACCTAACCCTGAAAGGTTACTAATTTTTTCAATATATCCATTGTCATTTTTTAAAGATAATAAAATAGCAAATATTCCAAAATTCATAAATATATAGATTACTAAATAAATAAATATTGCTTTTATTCCTGAATCATTTGCTGAAACAACACCAATTAAAATATAACCAATATGACCTATAGAGCTGTATGCTAGTAATCTTTTAAAATTATCTTGAACTATAGCTGCAAAAGCACCAAGTATCATTGAAGCTATGGAAATAAATATTATTATTTGGTGCCAATCAAACCAAAAATTTCCAAATGGTTCAAATAAAAATCTAATTAAAAGAGCGATACCTGCTATTTTTGGAGCAGTTGTAAAAAAAGCTGTAATTGGAGTTGGTGATCCTTCATAAACATCAGGTGCCCACATATGAAAAGGAACAGCTGATATTTTAAATCCTAGAGAAGTGATTACAAAAATTAAACCAAAAATTAATCCTATGTTTAAATTATTAAAGACACTCATTTTTTGATAAATGTCTTCAAAATTTAAACTTCCAGTAAAACCATAAATTAATGAACATCCATATAGTAAGAATGCAGAAGATAAGGCACCAAGAATAAAATATTTCAAACCAGCCTCTGAGGATTTTAAAGATTTTCTATTTATACTAGCTAATATATATAATGATAGACTTTGTATTTCTATTCCTAAATACATTGACATCAAATTATTAGATGAAATCATAACTAGCATTCCAAAAACAGAAAAAAGAATTAAAATTGGAATTTCAAATTTATTAATTTTTAAGTCTTGAAAATAATTCTCCATAATTAATAATACTAATATGCTTGAAATTATAATAAGAATTTTAAAATTTATAATAAATAAATTTGTTATGAATAATTTATTATTATTTATAAAAGAATCTTGATAATTAAGTAAGACAAGGAATGAAGTAATAATTAATAATATTAAACTGCTATATAATGAAAATTTAAATGAATTTTTATTTATAAATACTGATATTAAAAGTATTGCTATTATACCGAGTATTAATACTATTTCTGGTATTAATAAAAAATTAATATTAATCATCATATTTTATAAATTATTTGCAATTTCATATTTATTAATTATTTTTTTTAGAGGAATTTGCATTGGTTTTAAAAAACTATTTGGATAAATCCCCATCCACAAAATGACAATGGTTAGAGGAATTAATATAGTCATTTCTCTAATATCTAAGTCAAATAATTCTTTTAATTTTGAATTTGAAATTATTCCAAAAATTATTCTTTTATATAAATAAAGCATATAAACTGCGCTTAAAACTATTCCACTAGCCGTGAACAAAGCAATAATTGGACTTATTTTGAAGGTACCTAATAAAATTAAAAATTCTCCTACAAATCCACTTGTACCTGGCAACCCAATTGATGCTAATGTAAAAATCATTAAAAAAAATGCATAAATTGGCATCTTATTAATTAATCCATTATAAAAAGCAATTTCTCTAGTATGCATTCTATCATAAATTATACCTACACATAGAAACAAAGCAGCTGAAACAACACCATGACTTAACATTTGTATCATTGCTCCTTCAAGAGAATTTTGATTAACAATAAATATACCAATAGTTACAAATCCCATATGTGCAACAGATGAATATGCAATTAATTTTTTAATGTCTTTTTGAGCTAATGCGATAAACGATGTATAAATAATTGCTATTAAACTCAAAATAAATATTAATGGTGCATAAAACATAGAAGCTATTGGAAAAATACCGAGAGACAATCTAATAAAACCATATCCACCAATTTTAAGTAAAACTCCTGCTAATATCACTGATCCTGCTGTTGGAGCTTCAACATGAGCATCTGGTAACCACGTATGAAATGGCCACATTGGAATTTTTACTGCAAATGAAGCAAAAAAAGCTAGCCATAAAATGTATTGTACTCTCTTAGAGATAGAATAAGATTGGATTTCTTCAATATTCATTGTTCCTGTAATTTGATAAAGAAAAATTACAGCAAGTAGCATGAGAACTGAACCTAATAAAGTATATAAAAAGAATTTAAATGAAGCATAAATTTTTCTTTCTCCTCCCCAAATACCAATAATTAAAAACATTGGTATGAGAATACTTTCAAAAAAAATATAAAAAAGCAATAAATCAATGCAACTGAACATTCCGATCATAAGAGTTTCTAGAACTAAAAAAGCTATCATATATTCCTTAATTTTTTTTTGAATATTATTCCAACTTGATAAAATGCACAGAGGAGTTAAAAAAGTGCATAACAAAATCATAAATAAAGAAATACCATCAATCCCAATATGATAATAAAAATTATAACCATCAATCCATTGTTTTTTTTCTACAAACTGATATTCTTCAAAATTTGGATCAAAGGCGATCCATAAAAGTATACTTAAAACAAATGTGCCTATAGAAGTTATCAAGGCAGCAAATTTTATATTATTTTGCAAATTTTTATTATTTTCTCTAATAAATAAAATTACAAAACATCCAAGTAAAGGTAAAAAAATAACACTAGATAATATTGGAAAATTGTTCATAAAGATTTAAAATATAAATACCAAGTTAAAAATCCTGATAATCCTATTATCATTACAAAAGCATAATGATATAAATAACCAGTTTGAAATCTTCCAAAAATAATTGATATTTTTGATATAATTTTAGATATTCCATTTGGACCATAAAAATCAATAGTTTTTTCATCACCATTGATCCAAAAGAGATTAGCAACAATAAATGAAGGTTTTACAAAAAGAAAATTATATATTTCATCAAAATACCATTTGTTAAATGAAATTAAATATAAGAGCTTGAATTTTTTATAAAAGATTTCTTGAAAGTCTGTTTTATAATAGTAAAAGATTAAAGCTAATGAAATTCCAATAATAGAAGATAGTTTTATTATTAATGATTGAGAAAAAGGTATATAATCCTTATGAAATTGTTCAATAATAATTGAATTATTCCAAAAATTATATGAAAACTGTCCCAAGAATAAATCATTAAAAAATATTCCGGCAAAAACACTTCCAATAGCTAAAAATATTAGAGGAATTAACATTATTAATGGTGATTCGTGTGCATTTTTATAATCTATTGTGTCTGAACGATTGTTACCGTGAAAAGTTAGAAAAAGTAATCGCCAAGAATATAAAGCAGTTAAACAAGTAGTTATAATTCCAATAATATAAGATAATAAACCTGTGTAGTTATTAGAAAAAAAAGATGCATGTAATATGCTTTCTTTTGAATAGTATCCTGAAAAAAATGGGAATCCTATAATACTTAAAGTTCCAATCCACATCAATAAAGTTGTTATAGGAAGTTTTTTTGAAAGACCTCCCATTTTTTGCATATCTTGTTCATTATTCATTGCGTGAATTACTGAACCTGCACAAAGAAATAATAAAGCTTTGAAAAAACCATGTGTCATTAGGTGAAAAATTGATGAATTATAAGCGCCTAATCCAGCAGCAAAAAACATGTATCCTAATTGGCTACAAGTTGAATAAGCGATTACTTTTTTAATATCATTTTGAGTAATAGCTATAGTGGCAGCAAATATTGCTGTAGTTGCCCCAATGATTGTAATAAAATCGCTTGCAAATGAAGATTCAGAAAATAATGGACTCATTCTAGAAACCATAAATACTCCAGCTGTAACCATAGTTGCAGCGTGTATTAATGCTGAAACAGGAGTGGGACCTTCCATAGCATCAGGAAGCCACGTATGAAGACCTATTTGAGCAGATTTTCCCATAGCACCAATAAATAAAAATAAACAAATTGTATCTAGTGTAGAAAAAAAATTACCTAAAAAAATAAATTTATGATCTTTGAATAAATAAACTTTTGAAAAAATTTCATCAAAATATATTGAGTCAAATATTATAAAAATTCCTAAAATACCGATTAAAAATCCAAAATCACCAACACGATTTACTATAAAAGCTTTAATAGCTGCATCATTAGCACTTTTTTTATGATACCAAAAACCTATCAATAAATAAGATGTTAATCCAACACCTTCCCAGCCAAAAAACATTTGTAATAAATTATCGCTACTTACTAAAATTAGCATAAAAAAAGTAAACAAACTTAAATAACTCATAAATCTAGGTATAGAATTATCATTTTTCATATAACCTATTGAATATACATGCACAGCTGCTGAAACATTTGTAACAACAATAAACATAACAGATGTTAATGTATCAATTCTTAAACTCCAACTTACACTTAAGTTACCTGAATTAATCCAATTAAGTAAATTAATCTTCTCTACTTCATTATATTCAATAATATTAAAAAGAATTATCCAAGAAAAAATAGAAGAAAGGATAATTAAAATAGAAGTTAAATTTTGTGAATATTTAGGATCAGAATTTCTTAGAAAGAAAAAAGAAATGATATATCCAGTTAAAGGTAAAAATAAAGTAAATGTAGCTAACAAATTTTATCCTTTCATTTCATTAATATTTTCTACTGAAATTGAAGCTTTGTTTCTAAAAAAAGATACTAATATTGCTAATCCAATTGCAGCTTCAGCAGCTGCTACTGTTAATGTAAACATAGCAAAAACTTGGCCTGAGATATCATTTAAATAACTTGAAAAAGCAATAAAATTTAAATTCACTGACAAAAGAATCAATTCAATCGACATTAAAATTATTATAACGTTCTTTTTATTTAAAAAAATTCCTATGACACCTATTGTAAACAATATTGCGCCTAAAGTTAAAAAATGCCCTAAAGAAACAGTCATTCTATTCCTTTGTTTAGTGGAACTTTCTTTTTAACAATTTGATTTTTTGAATCTAAGTTAACTTGATCAAATATATTTTGTTTTTTTACTCCACTTCTTGTTCTTAAAGTAAGCGTGATTGAGCCAATCATTGCAATTAGAAGTATAAAGCCTGATAACTGAAATAATAAAAAATAATCTGTATATAATACCTCTCCTAAATCCTTAGTGTTTTCATTTTGACTAAAATTAGGAATAGAGCTGTATTCCACTAATCCAAATGACATCATTTTTTTAGAAATCAATACTAAAATTAGTTCAGTTAATAATACAACACCTAGTAGAATCCCTAAAGGCATATATTGTAGAAAACCCTCTCTAATTTTTACAAAATTTATATCAAGCATCATTACTACAAATAAAAATAAAACTGCTACTGCTCCGACATAAACTACAATTAAAATCATTGCTAAAAATTCTGCCCCTAATAATACAAATAATGCAGAACCATTAATAAAACTTAGAATTAAAAATAATACTGAGTGTACAGTATTCTTTGCACTTATAACTATTAATGATGAGAAAACAGCTACTATCGAAAAAAAATAAAAACATAAATCATACAAGGTCATAGCTTACCTATAATTTGAATTTTTAGCTAAATTTAAAGAAATTTCATGTTCCCACCTATCTCCATTAGATAAAAGTTTTTCTTTATTATACATTAACTCTTCTCTTGTTTCTGTTGCAAATTCGAAATTAGGACCTTCAACAATTGCATCAACTGGACATGATTCTTCACATAAACCACAATAAATACATTTACTCATATCAATATCATACCTAGTTGTCCTTCTGCTTCCATCTTCTCTAGCTTCAGCTTCAATAGTTATTGCTTGAGCAGGACAAATCGACTCACAAAGTTTACAAGCAATGCACCTTTCTTCACCATTAGGATACCTTCTTAATGCATGTTCTCCTCTAAATCTTGGGCTCAATGGTCCTTTTTCAAATGGATAATTAATTGTAACTTTTTTCTTAAAAATATATTTTAATGTTAAAAATAATCCAATTATAATTTCATAAAGTAAAAAATATTTAATTATTTTCAAAGATTTGATCATAATTTTCATTTTGGTAATAAGTCAAAAAAAACTAAAAAACTTGAAGTTAAAACTAACCAAAATAAAGAAAAAGGTAAGAATACTTTCCAACCCAATCTCATCAATTGATCATACCTATATCTTGGTAAAGTGCCTCTAACCCACAAAAAAAGAAAAAGTATGAATGAAGTTTTTAATATAAACCATATTGGCCCAGGAATTAAAGTAAAAGGTTCTATATTGAGTAGAGGTAACCACCCGCCTAGAAAAAGTATTGTTGTCATAGCGCTCATAAGTATCATATTTGCATATTCACCTAAAAAAAATAACATAAAAGATGCAGATGAATATTCAGTAAAAAAACCTGCTACTAATGAAGCTTCATCTTCAGGGAGATCGAAAGGTAGTCTATTTGTTTCAGCTAATGCTGAGATGAAAAAAATAATAAACATTGGTAATAATGGTAAAGCAAACCAAATGTCTTCTTGAGCTTCAACTATTTTACTTAAATTTAGAGAGCCAACACATAATAAAACTGAAATAATAACAAATCCTATAGAAACTTCATATGATACCATTTGTGCAGCTGATCTTAATGCTCCTAAAAAGGGGTATTGCGAATTACTTGCCCAACCAGCCATTATTACTCCATAAACACCAAGTGAAGAAATAGCGAAAAAATACATTATACCTACATTTATATCAGCTAATACTACTCCTGGAGAAAAAGGTATTACAGCCCATCCAATTAAACTTAATACCATCGTAATAATTGGAGCTAAAATAAATACAATTTTATTTGAACTTCGAGGAATGATATTTTCTTTTGTTATAAGTTTTATGGCATCTGCAAAAGATTGGAATAACCCAAATGGACCAACTACATTAGGACCTCTTCTTAATTGTATAGCAGCTAGTACTTTTCTTTCAAAATAAATCAAAAATGCAACTGAAACAAAAAGAGGTATAATTATTGCAAAAATATTCAATAAAATTAAGATTAAATTTAATAATGATTCATTTATGTGGAATAAATTCATCATTTTTGAAATAAATTATTATTTAAATTCTTCAATTTTATAGAGCATTCAGACATTGTTTTCGAAGCTCTACTAATAGCATCAGTCATGTAGAAGTTTTTAATTAAATCGAGAATTGGTTCATCTAAAATTTCACCGGATTTTCCGAAATCTTTAAATTCATTATTATGTAATATATTTAATTGATTAAAGATTGGATTAATTTTAGACATTTCTTGTCTAAGCTCATAGATGTTATTAAATGGCATATTGAAAGATAATTTATCAGATAATTTTCTAAAAATCTTCCATTCTTCTTTTGACTCTCCTAAAGGCTGATGACATTTTTGACTCTTCATAACTCTACCTTCTAAATTAACAAATGTAGAATTTTTTTCTGTATATGCTGGAGAAGGTAAAATAATATCAGCTCTTTGAGCTCCAATATCACCGTGATGACCAACATAAATAACAAATGATTCTTTTAAAATATCTGTGTTAATTTCATCAACTGCTAACAAGAAGGTAATTGATTTTTTTTGAGAACATATTTCTTCTATTTTTCTAAAAGTATTATTTGAAAATTTATTATTATAAAATCCTATATCTAAGGCACCTACTTTAGAAATATTTGTATTTAGAACATTGAATCCATTCCAATCATCCTGAACAATATTATATTTTAGTGCAATTTTTCTACATAAACTTAAGACAGCTTCGCCATCTTTTCTTGAAATAGCTGATAGGCCAATAATTATCATTGGTTTTTTTGATTTTTTTAATTTTTCAGAAAAATTAATTTTATCATTATAAAGATTTTCTAAAATCTTAAGGGAATTTCCTAGATATTCATAATTATAGGTTAAATTTTTTTTATTACCTATTAATGCTATAGGTATATCATTGTTAAGATATTGTTTTCTTATTCTAGCATTTAAAATACTAGCTTCCCATCTAGGATTAGTACCAACTAACAGAATTGAGTCACAATTTTCAATGTTTGAAATTCCAGAATTAAAAATATAACTTGATCTTACTTTAGGGTCAATTTTAGCATTATCAAGTCTTGACTCATAATTTTGGCTACCTATTAAGTCAAAAAAAATTTTTGTTGCAGTTAAGGTTTCTACATCTACCTGATTTCCAGATAAAGAAATAATATTATTTGGAATAGTTTCTTGTATTTTCTTACTAACTTCGCTTATTGCTGTATCCCAATTAGTTTCTTCAAGTCTTCCATTTGTTCTAATAAAAGGCCGGTCTAATCTTTGGTTTTGTAGTCCATCTATTGCAAATCTTGTTTTATCATTAATCCATTCTTCATTAATGTCTTCATTAATTCTTGGTAAGACCCTAAGTACTTTTTGACCAATGCTATCAATTCTTATATTTGAACCAACTGCATCAAATACATCAACTGTTTCAGTTTTTTTTAATTCCCATGGTCTAGCTTTAAATTCATATGGTTTATTAGTTAGAGCGCCCACGGGACACAAATCTATAACATTACCTGATAATTCAGATTCTACAGTTTTTTCTAAATATGATGTGATTTCTGCATTTTCCCCACGCCCTAACATTCCCAAATCATCAACACCAGCTACTTCTGTAGAAAAACGGACACATCTAGTGCAGTGAATGCATCTAGTCATTATAGTACTAATCAAAGGTCCTAAATACTTATTTTTAACTGCTCTTTTGTTTTCTTGATAGCGAGATTTGTCATAACCATAATACATTGCTTGGTCTTGTAAATCACATTCACCTCCCTGATCGCAAATTGGACAATCAAGAGGATGGTTAATCAATAAAAATTCCATAACACCTTTTCTTGCATCTTTAACAAGTTTTGTATTAGTTTTTATTACCATTCCATCTTGGGCTGGCATAGCGCATGAAGCTACTGGCTTAGTTGACTTTTCCATTTCAACTAAACACATTCTACAGTTACCTGCAATTGATAAACGATCATGATAACAAAACCGAGGAATTTCTATTCCTGCAAGTTCACAAGCTTGAAGTATGTTCATCCCTTCTTCAAAATTTATTTTTTTGTTATTAATTATTATTGTTGGCATTATGCTACAGCTTTATTTTTTTGTGCTTGATGAATTCTTTTTTCTACCTCAGGTCTAAAATGCCTTAATAGACCTTGAATTGGCCAAGCTGCAGCATCTCCTAAAGCACATATTGTATGTCCTTCGACTTGTTTAGTAACATCATACAATTTATCAATATATGATTTATCAACTTCTCCGTTTATCATTTTTTTCATTATTCTATACATCCAACCTGTACCCTCTCTACAAGGAGTACATTGCCCACAACTTTCATGCATATAAAAGTGAGATAATCTTGAAATAGATTCAATAATATCAGTTGATTTATCCATAACTATAATTGCAGCAGTTCCTAAACCACTATTAACTTCTTTTAAACTATCAAAATCCATCAAAACATCATCGCAAATAGATTTGGGAATTAAGGGAACACTAGCTCCCCCAGGTATAACAGCCAATAAATTATTCCAACCACCCCTAACACCACCAGCATACTTTTCAATTATTTCTTTAAGTGGGATACCCATTTCTTCTTCTATATTGCATGGATTATTAACATGGCCTGAAATACAAAAAATTTTTGATCCTGAATTATTTGGCCTACCAAGAGTTTTAAACCAATCTGCACCCTTATTTAAAATAGTAGGAATAACTGAAATAGTTTCAACATTATTTACAGTTGTAGGACAACCGTAAAGTCCCACACCAGCAGGAAATGGTGGTTTTAATCTGGGTTGACCTTTTTTTCCTTCAAGGCTTTCTAATAACGCTGTTTCTTCACCGCAAATATATGCTCCTGCACCTCTATGTAAATAAATATCAAAGTCCCATCTAGTTCCGAATACATTTTTTCCTAATAATTTATTTTCATATGCTTCATTAATAGCATTTTGCAAAACTCTTGATTCTAAAATATATTCGCCTCTTATATAAATATAACATTTATTGGCATTAATCGCATAAGAAGCTAACAAACAACCTTCAATTAGCATATGAGGGTCAAATCTAATTATTTCTCTATCTTTGCATGTACCGGGCTCAGATTCATCTGCATTTATAATCAAATAATGCGGTTTTTCATTAACAACTTTTGGCATAAAAGATAATTTTAAACCTGTTGGAAATCCAGCGCCACCTCTACCTCTTAACTCACTTTTTTTTATTTCATCAATAATTTGATCTTTTGATTTTTTAAGTATTTTTTTTGTATTTTGCCATATGCCTCTTTTTTTAGCTCCATCTAAATAAGGGTCTTCATATCCATATAAATTCTTAAAAATTTTATCTTCTTCTTTTAACATCTTTTTTTTTATATTTTTTTTGGTTCTGAACCTTTTCTACCTATTTGTGAGCCTACTTTTACTCTCACATTTTCTTTTATTTCATTTAATAATTTTTTAAAATTATCCTCATTCAAGTCTTCAAAATAATCATCATTAATTTGAACTACTGGAGCATTACAACATGCGCCTAGACATTCTACTTCAACTAAAGTAAATAAATTATCCGGTGATGTTTCTCCAATATTACAACCAGTAACATCTTTTGCAGTTTTTTTTAATTTTTCACTTCCTCTCAACCAGCATGGTGTAGTTCTGCATATTTGAATGAAATTTTTTCCTATGGGCTCAAGATTAAACATTGAATAAAAAGTAGCGACCTCCATAACTCTGATGAAAGACATTTTTAGTGTTTCTGCTACTTTTTCAATTGCTTTTTGAGGCAACCAACCCTCATTCTGTCTTTGAGCTAAGTCTAGTAAAGGTAAAACTGCACTCTGTTGTTTATTTAAAGGGTATCTTTTTATAATTGCATTTATTTTATCTAAGCTTTCTTTCGTCCATTCAAAATTATCAGGTTGATCAGCAGTACTTTTATTTATAAGTCCTGGATGTTTCATCTGTCAACTTCTCCAAATACAATATCTAAACTACCCAATATTGCTGCTATATCAGCCAGTAAATGGCCTTTGCAAAGAAAATTTAAAGCTTGAAGGTGTGCAAAACCTGGAGCTCTTAATTTACATCTATAAGGTTTGTTGCTTCCATCTGAAACTAAATAAACTCCAAATTCTCCCTTTGGGGCCTCTACGGCAAAATAAGTCTCACCTTTTGGAACTCTATAACCTTCAGTAAATAATTTAAAATGATGGATGAGGCTTTCCATAGATTTTTTCATCTCTGATCTCTTAGGGGGAGATATTTTATTATCTTCATTCATTACTGGGCCTTTTTTTATTTTAGACAAACACTGTTTAATTATTGAGGCACTTTGTCTCATTTCTTCGATTCTAATAAGATATCTATCAAAACAATCACCTTTTTTTCCTATAGGTACTTCAAAGTCAACTTTGTTATATGCATCATATGGTTGAGATCTTCTTAAATCCCAGGCAACTCCTGATGCTCTTAGAATAGGACCAGAACAACCTAAATTTATTGCATCTTGCTTATTTAAAATTCCAATATCTACTGATCTTTGTTTAAGAACTCTATTCTCAGTTAATAAAGTCTCTAGATCATCAATAAAATTTGGAAACTTATTCAAATAATTATAAATTTTTTCTTCAAGTTTTTCAGGCATATCTTGACTTACTCCACCAGGTCTAAAATAAGCAGCATGAAATCTAGCTCCTGAAACTGCTTCATGAAATTCTAATAGTTTTTCTCTTTCTTCGAAGCACCATAAAAAAGGAGTTACAGCTCCAATATCCGCGGCATAAGCTGGAATATTTAATAAATGATTAAGTATTCTTGTAATTTCTGAAAATATTACTCTAATAAATTGAGCTCTTTCAGGAATTTTAATTTTTAGTAGATTTTCTGTTGCAAGAGCAAATGCATGTTCTTGACACATTGGTGATACATAATCAAGTCGATCAAAATATGGGACAGCTTGAAGATATGTTTTATACTCAATGAGTTTTTCAGTACCACGATGAAGCAATCCTATGTGAGGATCAGCCCTTTCAACAACCTCCCCATCTAGCTCAACTATTAATCTTAAAACACCATGAGCAGCAGGATGCTGAGGTCCAAAATTTATAGTGGTAGTCTGGCTTCTACTATTTTTCATCATCTTTATTTAAACCTTCCCATGGACTCGAATAATCAAAATTTCTATATTCTTGTGGAAGCTTGACTGGTTCATAAACAACTTTTTTTTCTAAATTATCATATCTAACTTCAGTATGTCCTGTAAGAGGAAAGTCCTTTCGAAGAGGGTGGCCTTGAAAATTGTAATCGGTCATAATTCTTCTTAAATCAGGATGATTTTCAAATATAATACCAAATAAATCATAACATTCTCTCTCGTACCAATTTGCTGATTCAAATACTTCACAAATTGAAGGGGCAGTTTCTCCATCTTCTAAATTAATAGTCAATATTAATCTAAAATTAATTTTATGGCTTAAAAAAATGTAAACTAATTTAAATCTTTTATTTTGATTTATATAATCTACAGCTGTTATGTCAGAAAGTTGATTTAACAAAATCTTCTTATCTTCTTTTAATAATTTGATTATATTAATTAAATCTTTCTTATCTATAATTAGGTAGAAAATTTCATTTATAAAATCAACTTTCAATTTATATTTTTTTAATAATATATCTAAATTTTTTTTAATCTCTTCGTTATCAGTCATTCCTTATTATTCATTTCGTTATGTCTTTTAATTTTTTTTTGTAACTGAAGAATTCCATAGACTAATGCTTCAGCGGTTGGTGGGCAACCAGGTACATAAATATCAACTGGAACTATTCGATCACAACCTCTAACAACAGAATATGAATAATGATAATAACCACCACCATTTGCACAAGATCCCATAG
>MDTG01343768.1_pt1 | contig 18053 bp, 18 predicted proteins | sample 811421 | NCBI WGS metagenome assembly MDTG01 (sample SAMN05326645, study PRJNA326480) | marine metagenome | isolation source: seawater | place: Pacific Ocean: South East | collected 2011 | reverse complement strand
ACCACGTTGATAGGCTGGGTGTGGAAGTGCGGTAACGCATGTAGCTGACCAGTACTAATAGCTCAATTGGCTTAATTTATGCACTGAAAAAAATTTTTAATTAAATTCCAGGTTTCATATAAAGTGTTAATTTAACTATAAGTTAACAAATCAAGAAAATTTTAGGCTAAAGTTAAAATATGAGCATTCTTATATCAATAATTTGTAAGTCTAGAAGACCTGAATTATGGAAATCTTTTTATAATCAATTTAAAACTGACAAAGTTGATTTCGAGATAATTTTTATTGGGCCATTTTTACCTAAAGAAAAATTATCTGAAAACTGCAAGTTTATTCATTCTTTTGTAAAACCATCCCAATGTGATGAAATAGGCATAAGATATTCATCAGGAAAATACATATGTATATTTGCTGATGACTTGATTTCAAAAACGAGTGATCCTTTAAATATATTTAAAAATGAGATTGAAACAAATAATTATAATGAACAAATTTTAATAAATCCTAAAGCAAAATCTCATGGTGATAGTTTAAATAAACCCCTAAAAGATTTTAATTATCTTTATGTACCTTGGGCACCCCTATTTAGAAGAAGTATTTTAGAAAAAATCAATTCATTTGATAGTCGCTTTATTGCGGTACTTCATGACACAGACTTATATTTAAGAATGTTGCAACACGGGTGCAAAATCTTTGACTCTGAAGTGGAATTTGTTGAAGAAACAAGAAAAAAGTTTGAAACTAGTATATTTCAAGAATATGCAGCTAGAGATAGATCCCAATTAACAAAAATGTGGTTTGTAAACAAAAAATTTTCTTTGAAAATAAATCAAAAGAATAAAATTTATAGTAGAGAAAATATTTTAAATATATCATACAAACCAAAAGGAAAATGGAGATTTTCAAACTATTATGCCTTTCTTTTTTTTAATTCTAAAATAATCAGAGGATTTCTTAAAATTTTAAAATTTGATTTTCCCATCTTTCATAAATTTTATTATAATCATAAAGAAAATTTTTTTATAAAAATTTTTGCAAGAGCAATAAAGAAAATTTTTTATTAATTATTTTTAATAATTTTTATTTTTCTTTTTAAAAATTTTTCTGATAATTTTAAAAACTTAATCAACTCATCTCTTGATTGATTATATATGAAGTGTTGCTTGTTTTTTGATGTTATGGTTTTAATTTTATTACTTAAATTAGATCCAATTACTTTTTCCATTATAATGGGCGTTATTCCTCCACTTAATGTAGATTCATCGTAAATGACTATATCTTTAAATTTTTTAAATTCTCTCATTAAAAGTTTTGAATTAAATTTTTTAAATCTAAATAAATTTATTACAGAAATTTCCTGGTCTATTAAAGCAACTTTCTTAGCTAAATTTGCAAAATATCCGGTTGATAAAATTAATATTTTTGTTTTTGGAGATTTATGTATGTAATTAAACCCTCTTTTTAAATCGTATTTAACACTTAAATTTGTCTCCAAATTACCTTTATCAATTCTTATGTATGTAGGACCTTTGAATTTATTAAGTTCTTTAGATACTTTGTCAGCAAGATTGTTATCGGCAATATTTATAATTTCAAACTCTGGTATTAAGTACATTAAATACAAGTCATCCAACCCATGGTGTGTTGGGCCGTCATATGGGAATGAATAACCTGGCCCAATTCCAATTACTTTCACATCCAGATTATGGCTAGCCACATTAAATCTTAATTGTTCATAACATCTAAAAGTTAAAAAAGTACAAAAACCGTATATAATTGGCTTTTTACCACTTTTCGAAAGTCCTGCACTTATATTTACTAAATTTTGTTCTGCAACCCCAACATCTAAAAATCTTTTGTTTTTCCTCAGTTGTTTGAGAGCAAATACATCTGCATCATTAGTTAAAATTAAGTATTTTTTATTAGATAAAAATTTTTTTTTTATATTATTAAAAAAAACATCTCTTATATCTCCAATTAATTTATTCATATTTTTTTATTAACCTATCTATAATTTTATCACTTAATTTTTGGTGGCTATATTTTAAATTATTTTCTGCAATATCTAATCCTTTGCCCTTTATAGTATCAGCCACAATTATAGACGACAATTTACTTTTTTTTGCTTTTAAATAAGTGTTAAAAATACTTTTGTGATTATGCCCATTTATTCTAAAAACATTTATTTTTAAATTATCCAGAATTTTTTTGTCAAATATTTCTTTTTTTTCGATTTTAGTAGAAGCTGAAATTTTATTTCTATCAACTATTATAATTATATTGTTTATTTTTTTTTCTGAAATATAAAAAAGTCCCTCCCATATTGAGCCTTCCTCCATTTCTGCGTCTCCAACTATCGTCCAAACTTTTTTATTAGGGTTTGAAATTGCAAATCCTGTGCTTACACCTATGGAATGTCCTAAAGAGCCTGTATTCCAGTCAACAAAATCTTTAAATACTCTTGTGTCCAGCTGTCCTCCTAGAAGTCCTTTTTTATTAAATATATCAAATTTTTTTTTTTTAATTAAATTCTGATTTAAAAGTATTGCATACAATACTCCCAACGCGTGACCTTTGCTTAAAATAAATTTTGATCTTTTTTTGTCATTAAAATTAATAAATCCTCCAAAAAATAAAATAGTCAATAAATCCAAACAAGACGCACTTCCACCTAAATGATATTTATAACCTTCATAATATAATTTTAAAAATGTAACTCTAATTTTGTTACTGATTTTTTTAAAATTCTTTGCCATATATCTTTTGATTAGGATCGGTAATTACCTCTACAAGATAAGGGGTCTCATTAGACATGATTTTTGCTAATTTAGAATTTATTTCACTTTCTCTCTTTATTAACGCATATCTTAAGTCGAATGCTTTAGCTATTTTTTTAAAATTCAATGTTCCTACTCCAGTTAGATCTTCAGTATCAAGTCTATTCCCTGCAAAAAAATTATCTTGCCATTTTTTCATTGATACATAGCCACCATTATTTATTACAAAAGTTTTTATGTTAAGTTTATAGTGAGAAATAGTTTTTAATTCCTGAATATTTAATTCAATTGAACCGTCACCTGTGACTGATAATACTTGATTTTTCTTTTCTGCAACAGCAGCTCCAATAGAAAGCGGAAGTGATAAGCCCATTGCAGCATTTGCTCCTGAAGATATCTCTTTGCCGCCATTATTAAAATGCCATGCTTGACCACCAATATAATAGTTTGAGCCCGCATCAGTTATTAATGTATGATTTTTGCCTGTTTTTTCTCCAAGTAGATACATGAACCTGTATAAATCAATTGGATTTTTCTTATTATATAAATTAGGAATAGCATCCTTCTTTTTTTGAATATTGCAAATTTTTTGCCAATTTTGATAATTTGGGAATTTCAATTTTTTAATACTTTTATAGAATATTGGTAAAAAATCTTCTAAACATTCGTTTATTTTTAGATTAATTTTTTTTAAATCTAAATTAAGCTCATCTTTGTCGTTATTAATTGAGACACAAAAAGAATTTTTCGCAAAAGTTTTTGGATTTCCAAGACAAAAAGTTGGTGAAAATCTATTTCCTAGTGAAATAATTAAGTCACAATCATCGGTAATTTTTTTTGAATGTGGAACTCCCTTTATACCACATAGTCCTAAATTTAATTTATTTGAATAAGGAATAAGATCATTTGCAAATCTTGTAGTTATAAAAGGAACTTTCGTTTTAGATAGTATTTTTTTAAAAGTATTTAATTGGTTAGATTGTTTCACCCCGTTACCAAGGGCAAAAAGCGGTTTTTGAGATTTTTTTAATTTTCTAATAATTAATTCGATATTTTTTTTATTTATTTTCTTTTTTACTTTAGGTGGAATAAACTTTTTTAATTTACTTGGATTTTTTATTTCAACTGACTGAATATCTAGGGGGATCTCAACCCATACAGGACCCTTTCGGCCACTCTCTGCTTCATAAATTGCTTTTTGTATAAAATATAAGCACTTAGACGGGTCATCAATTTTAACTGAATATTTAGTTATTTTATTTAACATTCTAGTAATGCTAAATTCTGCAGTTCCTAAGGTTCTTATGTTAAGTTTTTTATAAGTATCTGCACAAAATCTATTTTCAACTTGACCACTTATAACTATTATTGGTGCACTATCAACAAACGCTTCTGCCAAACCTGGAAGTGCATTGGTTGCTCCTGGACCAGCAGTAACACATACTGCTCCCAAACGATTTTTTGACTTTGCATATGCTTCTGCCATCATTGGTGCTGCCGCCTCGTTTCTAGCTGCATAATATTTTATACCAGATTGCTCTATTGCATCATTTAAATACATTGCCCCATAGCCTGTAAGCATAAATATATCTTTAATTGAATTTTTCTTAAGTTCATTTGATATAACTTCAGCTACATTCATTTTTTATTATTTATATAATTTTTTTTAATAGTTTTTAATTTTAAATATAAATTGTTAGTCAATTTATATTTTTTAAATAAAGAAATTAAATAGGCATTAAAACCTTTTAATTTCAATAAGTTTTTTAAAAAATAGAATAATGAACTATGCATAATAAAATTATAAAAAGAACTATTATATTTCCATTTTCCTTTTGGCCCTTGAGTTGAGATATTAATGTCTATATGGGAAAATTCACTAACTTCGTCTTTTCTTATATTTGCAAACTTCCTCTCTTCCAGTGGTTTAGTTATGTCATCTATCCATAGTTCATCTAGCATTATTTTGTCTTTGGACCAATGATCGTTTAAAAGTAAATTCCCTGCATTAATTGATTTATTTTCAATATAAAAAATTTCACAAAAAACAAACTCTACATTACCTCTTATTAATCTCATATACAAATCTACATCAGCAAGAACAGCAACAAATCTTTTATCATACGTTTTAAATTTTTTTAATAAAATTTTGGGCAAAAGGGGTGTAATAGGAATTAGGGGAGAAGATTTATCCCACGGCATAAATCTATAATCCTCGACTCCAGGACTCCATTCTTCGGTTTTGTATTTGCATGAGATTAGTTTGTTAAATCTACAACCATATTTTTTCCATTCATCAAAAATTTTGAACAAAGGATCTTCAACAGATAACCTACAGTCGTCTGCAAATTGCATTATCAAATTTCCCCTAGACTCCAAAAACCCTATTTCTAAACATTGTGGAGGTTTTACAAAAGATCTAATATACCGACAATTTTTGGGAAGTAAAAATTTTGGTTTAAAAGGACCAATGAAAATTATTTCGTACCTTATTTTTTCTGAGTGAAGATTTAATGCAACGTTAAGCCAATTATTAACATTTATTGCAGGGATTATTACTGAAATATATGGTTCTTCAGAAAACGATTTATCTAAAAACTCATTTTTGGTTGTAGAAATCTCCATTTTCAATAAATAAGTATGAATAATTATTTTTATCTTCGTAGGCTTTTTTAAATTCTTTAAATATTTTATTGGGAGAACTCAAAAACACTACTTTAATTTCAGTTAATGTATTTTTGTACATTTCAGTATAATCTTGGGTATGTTGCGGTCCTCCATCAAGTGGTTTTTTTGATCCAATAGAAGTTCTAATTATTACCTTTGGTCTCATTTCATGCCTAGACATTAATCTTATTTTATCTAAATGATTCACCATTTGGTTCATTGCAAGTATTAAAAAATCAAATCTTGGGTAGCAACTAATCGGCACAAAACCAGCAAGAGCAAGGCCTGTTGAAATACCCATTTGCACATCTTCGAATACAGGTGTTTCAATTTTTTTTTATCAGGGACGCCAACTAAAGTGTTAAATATAGCGTTTCCTGAGTATTTTACTGATTGTCCCAAAAAAATTGTATCTTTTTTTTTTGCAAGATAATTCATTGATCTAATAAGTTCATCTTTGTATTTCATAATTAAAAAAGTATCCAACTTCCAGATCCATGATGAGGATATTTTCTAGAGTATTTATAATAAATTACATTTTTGAGTTTTTTTGTTTTTTTTATCCAAACTTTATCGGTTGGAGTATTTGTGCTCATATTATTATCCTCAACCACAAATCTTAAAGGCAGCTTAAGATTTCTTGCATATTTATAGCATTCATGAAATGTCCCAGTCTCATATGTCATGTCGCCTATAAAAACCCAGACTTTATCTTTTTTTTTTTTTAATTTTATAGCTTTTGCAACTCCCAATGCTATTGGTATAATACCACCAACAATCGCAGATGAGTAAAACTTATGTTTCTTATTGTTAATTCCCATACTTCTGCCTTCGATTATTTCTTTTTTTAACCATCCTTTTGGAATACCCTTTAAAAGTGCATGGTAGTGGTTTCTCCAAGTTGAAAAAACCCAATCATTTTTTTTAATTTTTTTAAAAATTTTTATTAATTGTAATTCATTATTCCCTGATAAGTGGATTGGTGCTCTTATTTTACCAGCCTCATAAATTTTTTTTATATCTATTTCAAAATCTATCAGTTCTTTTTTTGTTAACATATTACCTATCTAAAAAGTTGCTATGCTTTACTTTTTGTCTCCAATAATTTAATAAGTCAAGCATTGTTTTTTCAAAAGTAAATTTTGGTTTCCATTTTATATGATTATAAAACTTAGAGGTGTCTGGGACTTGTAAATCTGCATCAATTGGTCTTAGTCTTTTTTTGTCTTCTACAACTTTAATTTTTTTTTCTTTAGATAAAGATAATAAAAAATCTAACATTTGTCCTATTGTGCATGAGAAATTCCCACCAATATTATAAGCTTCACCAGGTTTAGGATTTCTTGTTAAAAGCATGAAATAGCCTCTTACAGCATCTCTTACATCTGCAAAGGTTCTTAATGATTGAAGGTTTCCAACTTTAAGAACAGGTTTTATTTTTTTTGCTTCTATTAATGCAATTTGTTTTGCGAACGATGATTCTGCAAATACATCGCCCCTTCTTGGACCTGTATGTGTAAACATCCTAGTAACCATTACTCTCATATTAAATGCTTCAAAAAAATATCTACCGATAAGATCAGTACCTACTTTTGATATTGCATAAGGTGATGCTGGATGGAAATTACATTTTTCATCAATGGGAAGTTTATCTTTAGATACTTTTCCAAAAACCTCCGAAGATGAACAAACATGTATTAAGGGATTTATTTTACATTTATTAATAGAGTTAAGTAAATTATAAGTTCCTATTATGTTGGTGTTAAAAGTTAAATTCGCTTCGGTAAAACTAGTCTGTGGATAGCTTTGCGCAGCTAAATGAAATACATAATTTGGTTTACTTTTACTAACAGCGTCTAAAAGAGAACTAAAATCATTTAAATCACCATATATAAATTTTAATCTTGAATTTTTTTTATTTGCTTTATTAAGCAGATGCTCAACATTATCTAGCGGACTCCTCCATCTACAAAGACCATAAATTTTCCAATTAGTATTTTTTAAAAGATAATCACATAGGTGAGATCCAACCATACCTGTAATACCAGTTATTAATGCAGATTTCATAAATAAGAAGATTTTATACTATAATTTGTTAAAAAATATAAGTATATACTCAAAAATTATGAAAATTAATTCAAGTTTATTATCAAAAATATTTAAAACAAATAAAAAAGAAATAGAAATTTTTTGTAAAGACCAATTAAAAAAAAAAATTATATTTGATTACTTAAAAGGCGAAGAAAGAGATAAAGTTATCATTAAGATACTAGAAAGAATTAAAAATGATAGACAAATTATTGCTTCCAAAGGCAGAACGAAAAAATGGAATTCTGGATGGAGTGAAGCTCTAAATATATATAAAAAATCTGAGTCGTTAACGCCAAAATTCTATACTGCAAGAGAAAACAAATTTTTTAGATTAAATGGAGAATTAATAAAAAGCCACACTCCAAATTTTGAAATAGAAATGGTTAATTTATTTAGAAATTGGTATTTTAAAAAATATTTAAAAAATATAGAAAACATATATGAGTTTGGAGCTGGAACTGGTCATAATATGGTTGAACTAGCTAAAATATTTCCAAATAAAAAACTTTTTGCATCAGATTTTGTATCTTCTTCAGTTAATTTATTAAAATTAGTTTCAAAAAAAAGAAAAATAAATATGAAAAGTTTTAAATTTAATATGGCAAAACCAAATAAACAATTAAAATTTAATAATAACTTTGCAATTTATACTTCTGGTGCATTAGAACAGTTGTCAGGAAAAATATCTGATTTCATTGATTTTGCTTATAATAGTAAACCTAAAATAGTTTTACATGTAGAACCAGCTCCACAATTTTATAATAAAAGTAAGCTCGTGGACTTTACAGGAGACTTTTTTCAAAGAAAAAGAAAATATACCGATAATTTACTGGATTACCTAATAAAAATGGAAAAAAAAAATAAAATTAAAATAATTAAAAAAATGAAAAGTCCTTTCGGAAGTTTAATGATTGAAGGTTACAACTTTATTGCGTGGAGGCCTAAATAATTGAAATTTAATTTTAAAAATAAAAATGTATTTATATCGGGCGCATCTCATGGAATAGGATTATCTTGTTTAGAAATTTTTGCAAAGCATGGTGCAAACGTTATAACTTTTTCAAGAGATTTAAAAAAAATAAATAATACAATTAAAATAATTAAAAAATATAAAGTTAAATATTTAATTGAAAAAGGTGATATTTTAGAAAATAATTTTGCTGAAGAATTTTCAAAAAAAACTTTGAGAAAATTTAAAAGAATTGATATTTTAATTCATAACGTTGGGGGTGGAGGTAGATGGGGAAACGATAATATATTTAAAACTAAATTTAATGTTTGGGATGAAGTTTATGAAAAAAATAACCAAGGAGTTATTATTTTCTCAAATTATTTTCTACCTACAATGATTAAAAATAATTGGGGAAGAGTAATCGCAATAGGCTCTGTCTGTGGAATAGAAGCAAGAAAAGAAGATAGAGCATGGTTTAATGCCGCGAAGGCCGCTCAACACGCAATAATAAAGTCTTTCTCTAATAAGCATTATTTAACAAAAAGAAATATTACATTTAATTCCATTTCTCCAGGGCCAATTTTTATAAAAAATACTGGTTGGGATGATCAGAGAAAAAAAAACCCTAAAAAATTTAAAAAATACTTAAATGAATTTATTCCTGTAAAAGATATAGGAACACCTGATGATGTTGCAAACCTGTGTTTGTTTCTAAGTTCATCTCATTCTAAATATATTAATGGTAGTAATATAATTATTGATGGTGGAGTAAGTAATGCAATTTAGCAAAAAGAAAATAAAAAAATTGCAAAAAACTTCTAACGATTTAAGAATTTCAATTTTAAAACAAATCTTTAATGTCAAAAAGGGACATATTGGTGGAAGTTATTCATGCTTAGATATATTATTAAGCTTGTATTGCTCTAATATTTTTAAATTAAATAAAAAAAATTATCAATATTCAAATAATGATACATTTATACTGTCAAAAGGTCATTCAGCAATTGCATTATATTCTGTACTGGATTTTAAGAAATTTTCTAGATCATTTAAATTAAAAAACCTCCACAAAAATGGTGAGTTACTCATGGAACATCCTTCTCCAAATAAAAAACTACCAGGTATTGAAATTGAAACAGGATCACTTGGTAATGGAATAGGAATTGGTAGTGGAATGGCTTACGGTGATAAAAAAAGAAGTGTAATTGTTTTAGTTGGAGATGGTGAACTGTATGAGGGATCAAATTGGGAAGCTATGATGATGGCATCTCATTATGACTTAAATAATTTATTAGTTCTTATTGACAGAAACAATTCTCTTACTTTAGACAAGACAGAAAATGTTATAAAGCTCGAAAGTTTAATTAATAAAATTACATCTTTTGGTTTCAATGTAGACCAAGTTGATGGGCACAATTATCAAAAAATTTTAAATAGTTTAATAAAGTTTAAGAAAAATAAAAGTAAAAGGCCTACATGTATTATTTATAATACAATAAAAGGTAAAGGTGCAAAATATATAGAAAACAATTTAAAATTTCACCACTCTGTACCAAGTTCAAGCGAATATAAAAAAATACTATCTGATCTAGAGAGTAATTATGCTAATTGACATAAGAGACGCATTTTTTGAGGAACTATATAAGAAAATTAAGACAGATAAAAAAATCATTTTAATTACTGTTGATCAAGGAGCACATACCTTAATTAAATTAAAAAAAAATTACCCTAAAAATTATATTAATATTGGTATATCTGAACAAAATGCATTTAATGTTGCTACAGGTCTAGCTAAAAGAGGATTTAAGCCTTACGTTTATTTAATAGCACCTTTTACACTGAGAGCAATAGAACAAATCAAAATCAATTTGTGCTCTATGAAACAAAAAATATCTATAATTGCATCTGGTCCAGGATTTACATATGCATCAGATGGTCCAACACATTATTTTAATGAAGATTATGGAATATTAAAAAATTTCCCAAATATGTCATTTTTCTGCACTTCGGATTCAAATTCAGCGAAAAGAGCTTTTAGAAAATCTTATAAATCAAAAAATCCATCTTTTATTAGATTGGAAAAAGGTAAATTTGATAATTTTGGAAGATATGAAGATAATAGTTTTAATCATATTTCAAAAGGAAAAGATGTACTTGTTGTATGTAATGGATTTTTATCAATTAATACTTTTAATCTTTTAAGATATTTAGGTAAAGATTATAAAATGGGGATGTTAGACATAACTCAATTTTTGCCATTGGAATGGAGTAAAATTAAAAAGATAATTGTTAAGTATAAGAAAATAATTTTTTTAGATGAGAGCCCTTTATGTTCATCAATTAATAAAGATCTTCATTATTTGTGTTTAAATGAACTCAAAAAATATCAAATTAGTTATTATTTATACAACACTAAATTTCAGTTTTGGAAGATTGCAGGAAAAAGAGAATTTTTATTGAAACTAAATTCTTTAGATCCCATAAGTTTATCAAAAAATATTAAAAAAATTATTAAAAAGTAAAATCGTTAAAGTGAATAATGATAATATAGATAAGGTAGAACTTTCAATTCTAATGCCTTTGTATGAAGGAGAAGAATACCTAAAGGAAACGCTACAATGTATATTGTCCCAAAGCTTTAATAATTTTGAATTAATAATTCTTGATAATCAATCCACGGATAATTCAGCTAAAATAGTAGAGTCATTTTTATTAAAAGATAAAAGAATAAATTATATATATGATGATAAAATGAGAAATGGTAATGATTGTTTTAATGAACTAATTAAACATTGTAATGGTGAATATGTAATTGTAGTAAATGACGACAATTATTTGCATAAAGATTTTTTTTTAAATTTGCTGAATAATATAAAATTAAAAAATAGTGATTTAACAATTTGTAATGGATGGTACATTGATGGAGATAAAAATAAAAAAAAAATTTTCTTTAAAAAAAAATCATACTTTAACAACCAACCTAGTTTATTTAAAGTTTTAAATTTTTTTATACGTGGTGATGTAATTCCACTACTATTACCTGCTATATGTTTGACAAAAACATTTTCTAAATTATTACCATATAAAAATTTAAGTAAATTCGAGAATGATGCAGACACTCTAATGGGAATTAAAATTTTGAGCAATCTAAAAGTAAATTTTTTAAACAATGAACTCTTTTATTGCAGAATATACGATGATCATAAAAGATTTCATAATAGCAAGATACCAACCAATAAAATTTTATATTTAATTGAAAAAATAAGACACAATCTAAATTTAATTAAAGAAATATTTTATGAAATCAAAAAATCAAAATTAAATATGATTTCTAAATTAATGGTTTTCTTAATTTTACCATTGCTGTTGTTAATAAAAAGAATAAAAATCACTATGTTAATTATCTTAAAATATTTTAAATCTTAATATGATAGATTTAACAATCGTATGTATAAATAAAAACTCTGGCGAATATATAGGTCAGTCTATAAAATCTTTTTTATCCCAAGATTATGAAAATTTTGAAATTTTAATTTTAGATAGTCATTCGACAGATAATTCAACAGAAATTATAAAAAGTTTTTCATCAAACAAAATTAAACTTATTAATCTTGATGAAAAGGTAAACCATCACAATGCATATTTGAAAGGAATAGAGAATGTTAACACAGAATTTATTACATTTATGACATCTACAGATGGATATATCGATAATGAGTGGTTCGCAAAGTCTATTCAAAAATTAAAAAATGACGATAATCTATCTTATGTTTATGCCAATAGCATTGTAAGGGATGCAAAAAGTAATTTAACATTTATAAATCAGCCATTTAGTCAAAATAATCAAATTCCAGCTAAGGAGGATTTTCTACCTTTTTACTTAGCTACTCAATATCATATTAATGAATTAAACTGCGTTTGGAGTACTAAAGTTGTAAAAAAATTAACTGAAAAAATAGATGTTAAAAATATTGATAATATTACTTTTGATTTATTTGAACACTTAGAATTTTCAGCAAATTATGAAGGGTATCTTGGCGAATATATTAATACTGTAGCAAATTATGGAAGGATTCATCAAAATAGTTTGACACAGATGAATCAAATAATAAATCTAGAGAAAGTAAAAAAAAGGCAAAATCTTCATAACAATAGAAGAGTAAAAATTTTTGAAAAACTCAGAAGTGATAAAATGTATTTCTACAATAGAAATTATCAAAAAATATCTCAAGTGACTAAAATCAACTTTTCAAACTTCTATATAATTTATTACTTTTATAAATTATTATATCCTCCATATAAGATTAAAAAACCTCTTTATTCATCATTTTATATATTCAATAAATTCAAATCATATTTGTTAAATCCAATATTTAAATTAATATTAAATAAAATTCCAGAACTACTTAAAAAAAATTCTTTTTTTCAAAAAACTATAAAATGAACATAATACAATCATATAAATTTTTTTTAAGTACATTGACAGGCAATGAAAAAACTAAGTTAATTACTCTTACAATCTCATCATTATTTTTATCAATAATAGAATTTTTGAGTATAATCTTAATTTACCCTTTCATTTTAAGTCTTCAAAATCTTTCCGGTAATGATCAAGTGATAAATGATAGAATTGAACAAATTAGATTATATTTTAATTATGAAATGGATGATTTTGTAAAGATTTTGTTTTTTTTGATTATAGTTTTTTTTATTTTATTTAATCTTTTGAATTTAATATTACTTTATAATTTTGCATATTTTTGGAGCAAGATAATTGGTAAATTACAATACAAAGTTTTTAAATACTATACAGAATTAGAGTATTTAAATTTATTAAATATTAATAATGCTTCAATTTTAAAAGATATAATTTTTGAGGTCAAAAGATTTATATCTATGTTTATATCTCCTATTTCAACTATAGCCAATAAATTGTTTACAATAATTATAATGATTGCTGGAGTAAGTTATATAGAGCCAAAAATTTCAATTATTATGTTTGGAATTTTATTTATATATTATTTTTCAACTTATAAAATTTTGAAAAGAATCGCAAAAAAAAATTCAATTGGTTTATCTTCTCAATTTCAAAAAATTGTTAAAAGTGTAGAGGAGACAGTAAATAATTTTACTTTTTTTAAAATTTCAAATTTAATAAATAAGCAAAGTAATAATATTTTAAATTATACTTCGGGTATGAATAAATTAGAAGCAAAGAATGATATTATTTCTATTTTACCTAAGTATATATTGGAAATAGTTTTTTTTATATTTGGAATGGTTTTAATTTTCTATTTATTTAGGGAAAACTTATTCTTTCTTTATCTAGCAAAGATAGCCTTAATATTTATTGTGTTTCTAAAAATAGCTCCGTCATTTCAACTCGTTTATAGCCTATTTATCTCTGTAAAGGGTCACTATTCTTCAGCTGAAGTTTTATTGAAGCCACTTGCTAATAAGACTTTAGATTCTAGGGAAGATAAAAATATTAAAATTTCTGATAATTTAGAGCAAATAAAACATATAGAATTAAAGAATTTATCATTTGGCTATGAAAACAAAGAAAATTTATTTGATAATTTTTCATATAAATTTGAAAAAGATAAAATATATGCAATTAAAGGAGAATCTGGCATAGGTAAATCAACCTTACTTAACATCTTATGCGGATTAATCGATAATTATAGAGGTGAAATATATTTTAATGGTTTAAATTTCAGAAATATCAACAAAGCAAAGTGGTTTAACAAAATTACAATAGTTCCACAAAATATCTTTATAAATGAAGATACTTTGATAAATAACATCATTTTGGATAGTGAAATGCAGTCAAACAAAACTGAAATTAAAAAAGCAGAAAATGCAATTTTAAAATCAGGCCTTCAGGACTTTATATTAAAATTAAACAATGGAATTCATACAATTATTAAGAATAATGCAAAGCTTATTTCTGGAGGGGAAAAACAAAGGTTAGCTATAGCAAGAGCTATATACAAGAACTCAGATGTCTTATTTTTTGATGAACCAGTGAATAATTTAGATCTAGAAAATATAAATAATTTCAAAAAAACACTTAACGAGATAAAAAAAGATAAGATAATTATTATAATTGCGCACCAAAAAGAATTATATAGTTTTTGTGATGAAATTATTTACATAAATAGGAGTGAATTAAATTAATATGGATAGCAATATGAGAGATTTTTTTAAAAATAAAAAAATTGTAATAACAGGCGGAACTGGATTAATTGGAAGATCTGTAGTTAAAAAACTTTGTGATTATCAAGCTATAGTAAAAATAATATCTTTAGATAAATTAAAAGTAGATGATAGAGCAGAACATGTATTTGGGGATCTCACAGATTTTAATTTTTGCAAAGATATATGTAAAGATCAAGATTACGCATTTCATATGTCTGGAATAAAAGGATCAGTTAAAGTGACAATAGAAAAACCTGCAAGTTTTTTTGTTCCTTTAATAATGATGAATACAAATTTTCTAGAAGCATGTCGATTACAAAAAATAAAGAGATTAGTTTATACTAGTTCTATTGGCGCTTACTCAAGTAGAGAAATTTTTAAAGAAGAAGAAGCCAATGTATCAGAGCCACCAATGGATATGTACCCAGGTTGGGCAAAAAGAATGGCAGAATTACAGATTCAATCTTATAAAAAACAATATAATTTAAACAATTTTTTTACTGTTAGACCTTGCAACGTTTATGGTCCAGGAGACAATTTTGATCCAAACAATGCAATGGTAATTCCAACACTTATGAATAGAATTTATAACAAAGAGGACCCGGTAACAATATGGGGAGATGGATCATCAATAAGAGATTTTGCTTATGCAGATGATGTAGCAGATGGAATTATTTTAACAATGATTCATGGAACTGGAAATTTCGACTTTTTAAATTTAGGAAGTGGTCTTGGTTATACTATCAAAGAACTTGTAGAGACCTTATCTGAAATAATTAAGTTTAATTATGAATTTGATGTGTCAAAAAATTCAGGTTTTCCTAGAAGGATAATGAATATAGATAACGCAAAAAAAGTTATTGGATACCAGCCTAAAACAAGCTTAAAACAGGGTCTTTTGAATACATGGGAATGGTATATTAAAAATAAAGATGAAAATGAATTACGACATAATTATTTTAGATAAAAATGACTAAAAGTTACAGTGGATGGAAAATATCTAACACTAAATTAAATGGTGTAAAAAAAATTGCTTTAACATCTTTTAAAGATCATAGAGGAAGCTATACTGAAACTTATAATGAGCAGTTTTTTTCAGAAAATGGAATAAATGTTAAATTTTTACAAGACGATATATCAATTTCAAAAAAAAATGTATTAAGAGGACTTCATGGGGATTTTCAAACAACTAAATTGATTACATGTCTTAAAGGTTCATTCCAACTTATAGTTGTAAATAATGATGAAAGTTCAGATCAATTTAAAATGTGGGAAAGTTTTGAGCTTAGTTTTGAAAACAAATTGCAGATTTTAGTACCTCCAAAATTTGGAAATGGACATTTGGTTTTATCAGAAGACTGTATATTTCATTATAAACAAAATTCTCAATATGATAGATCCTCTCAATTTACTATCAAATGGAATGATCCAAAATATAATTTTAAATGGAAAATAAATAATCCAATTTTAAGTGAAAGAGATAAATGAAACAAAATATATTAATTGCTGGAGGTTCCGGCTTTGTTGGTACAAACTTAATTAATGCCTTAAAAAAAAGCGATAAATTTAAAATTTATTCTAATTATTTTAAAAATAAAAATCTAGATTCAATGACTAACGTTGAGTTTAAAAAAGCAAATTTAGAAAATTTAGACGATTGTATTGAATTATGTAAAGATAAAGATATAGTTGTTATGTGCGCAGCCAATTCATCAGGTGCCGCTGTTATGGAAAAAACTCCATTGGTTCATTTATCGCCAAACATTAGAATGAATATCAATATGCTCGAAGCAAGCTATCAAAGTGGTGTTAAAAAATTTATTTTTATAAGTAGCAACACTGTATATCCGCATGTTGAATTTCCTGTTAAAGAAGAAGATGCATCATTTGATTTTTTTGAAAAGTATTATGTTGTTGGATGGATGAAAAGATTTTCTGAGGTTGTCACAGAAATTTATTCAAAAAAAATCAAGAATAATAGTATGAAAACAATTATTATTAGACCAGGAAATTTATATGGACCTTACGATAAATTTGACCCAGAAAAATCTAAGGTAATACCTTCCCTAATTAGAAAAGTTGTTCAAAAAAATAATCCACTTCAAGTCTGGGGTGACGGAAAAGATCTTAAAGATTTTTTATATATAGATGATTTTATTGATGCTTTGATAGAGATTATTAATAATATTGAAAATTTTGAGACAATAAATATTGCATCTGGAAAAGGAATAACTATTAGAGAAATTCTATCTTTAATTTTGAAAATTGAAAAAGCTGAACATTTTAAAATAAATTATGATTTATCTATGCCTACAATGATACCAAAAAGATTAATTAATATTGATAAAGCAAAAAATTTGATAAATTTTAATCCAAAAGTTGATATTTATGATGGACTTAAAAAAACAATAGATTGGTATAAAAACATAAATGATTATAACTAGAACACCTTTTAGAATATCCTTTTTTGGCGGTGGAACAGATTACCCTGAGTGGTTTTCAAAAAATTCAGGATCAGTGATTAGTACAACAATTGACAAATATTGTTATATAAACTTGAGGAGATTACCACCTTTTTTTAATTATAAATTTAGATTAAGATATTTTAAAAAAGAAGAAGTAAAAAAAATTTCTGAAATTAAACATCCCTCTATACGTGAATGTTTAAAATTTTTAGAGTTCACTAACGACGAAGGTCTAGAAATTGTTCATAATGCTGACTTGCCAGCTCTTTCTGGCTTAGGATCAAGCTCAACATTTACAGTATCGTTCTTACATGCCTTGTATGCTTTAAGAAATGAGATTGTAACAAAGAAAAAATTAGCTATGGATGCTATTAATATAGAAAGAAGTAAAATCAGAGAAAAAGTTGGCTCACAAGATCAAACTGCAGCAGCATTTGGTGGTATAAACCATATTATATTTGAGCAAAACGGTAATTTAAAAGTTAATAACTTACTTGTTTCATCTGAGCAAATAGTAGAACTCGAAAGAAATTCGGTATTATTATTTACGGGATTACAAAGAAAAGCTAATTTAATAGCAAAAGATAAAGTAAACAATATTAAAAAAAAAAAAAGTTTTAATTATCTAAATGAAATGGCAAACTTAACAAATCAAGTTTTAAATGAAATATTTTTGAAAAAGAAAATTGATTTTAAATCTTTTGGAGAAGCACTAAAATATCAGTGGAGTTTAAAAAAAAAATTATCTAATCAAGTCACAAATTATCAAATTGATTCAATATTTAATCAAGCTTACAGCCAAGGTGCTTATGGCGGTAAATTATTAGGTGCAGGTGGAGGAGGCTTTGTGTTATTTCTAGTCCCACCAAACAAAAAAAAAAAAAATTTCTTAAATTTTTT
>MDTG01368139.1_pt1 | contig 18054 bp, 16 predicted proteins | sample 811421 | NCBI WGS metagenome assembly MDTG01 (sample SAMN05326645, study PRJNA326480) | marine metagenome | isolation source: seawater | place: Pacific Ocean: South East | collected 2011 | reverse complement strand
CCTATTGTATGGAAATCAATTTGCCTTCCAAGGCAACCTTGACCCATCAAGGATGCATGGCTCCCCAGAAGCTGCTCAATATGCCGCAAAACGTGTATTGGATAACGCCGGAAATGATCCTGGATATATTTTTAATCTCGGACATGGGTTTTCACCTGGTGCAAGAATTGATTGCGTTGAAGCAGTCTTACGAACAGTTACTGGTGAATGAAATGCGGGAGAAAATGGTTGAGATGGTCCATGATCTGCAAGACATTATTTGTGACGCTATCCAAAAAATAGATCAAAACGAGTATGAAGAGGATGAATGGACTCGAGAAGAAGGAGGAGGAGGACGAAGCAGGGTCTTTTCTGAGGGAGCAGTTTTCGAAAAAGCTGGTGTGAATGTGAGTGTTGTTTATGGGACATTAAGACCGGAAGCAGCTGAAAAAATGGGCGGTGGTCAACAACTTCAAGGAACAGACTTGGATTTCTTCGCCACAGGAATTAGTTTGGTACTTCACCCAATCAATCCTATGGCTCCAACTGTTCACGCGAATTACAGATATTTCGAACGTGGTGCAGGAGAAATTAACGGAAGTTGGTGGTTTGGCGGCGGTGCTGATTTAACACCCTCATACCTTTTTGAAGAGGATGCAATCCATTTCCATCGAACCCACAAAGAAGTATGTGACAGACATGATGTTGCAAATTACAATGAATTCAAGTCATGGTGCGATCATTATTTCCATATTCCTCATCGTAATGAATGTCGTGGTGTTGGAGGGATATTCTTTGACGACCTTCACAGTTCCACAAAACAAGAATGCTTTGAATTTGTGAAAGATTGTGCACATCAATTTCTCTCCGCATACTTGCCTATATTGGAGAGAAGATTAGACATGCCATTTACGATGAAACAAAAGGCATGGCAACAAATCAGACGAGGACGTTACGTTGAATTCAATCTAGTGTACGATAGGGGTACAAAATTTGGGTTAACCACTAATGGTCGTATAGAGAGCATCTTGATGTCTCTCCCACTTACGGCAAGGTGGGAATACTGCCATAAAGTCGAGGTCGGATCTGAAGAAGAGCAATTACTCAAAGTTCTCAAATCTCCTGTGGATTGGTTGGGTGTGTGATGCCTTGCACTCGATTGAGGATTGGGTACGATATGGTGATGAAATTCGCCGCCCTTTGCTTGTCGGTGAAAACCTGACAAAATCTGAAAAAATTTGTATTGTAGGCGCAGGTCTGTCGGGTTTAACAATTGCATATCGCATCGCTTCAAAGCGTCCAGATATTGAAATTGAAATTCTTGAAAAAACAGACAGATGTGGTGGGACTATTGAAACTTGGAGAGATGGAGAATGGTTATGTGATGTTGCAGTCAACGCCGCCCGTCCACATCCAGCGTTCTGGAGGCTTATTGATGATCTCAAGCTTAATGAACAGTTCTCCCCTTCAAGATCCGAAGCAACCACTCGGTGGATATATCAAAATAATAAGAAGAAAAGGCTCTCTTTTTTTACTGCATTAAGTATGGGTCCATTTCGATTATTCCATTCAATTAAAACATCTAGAAATGGCGGTGCTTCTGTCGCTGGATTGATTCCAGAACAGTCCATTGCTGATGCAATGACTCTGGGTATTGTAAACGATTTATCGACAAATGTAGACGCGGATTTTTTGATGCCTTCGATAACTAGATATGGCGAAAATCCACCAATTAAGTGGTCGAAATTAAAAAAACAAATACAAAAAACATATCCTATTTTTACCCCAAGAAAAGGTTCTCTCGCATCACTTAGAGGAGGAATGGACACACTCATACAAGCATTAGTTGAACGTCTTAATGAAATTAGAAACGTAAAGTTTCACTTTTTGCAATCATTCGATAATCCGGTTCATGCTGCTGTCGAACGTAATGTACCTATTGAGTCAGTGATTTGGTGTGGTCCATTGACCAGAACTCCCGATCAATACACAAACCTTGGCATCTACGTTGCCGGTTATACAAAAACAGACACTAGGGACGTACCCATAGGATATGGCACTCTAATTCCCGATCCAAAGGTTCCCATCAGTGGAATTCTCCATGAGAGTGATGTTCATCAGTCACCAAGAGCCCCCGAAAATCACCGTTTGTTCAGAATAATGGTCCCGAGTGACAGGGATGCCGATGACACTTCCGTTAGAAAAAGCCTGAAAAAAATACTCAGTTCATCGGAACCGGTTTTGTTTAAAAAAATCGCTGACCGAATGATACCGAGTTATAAACCTGGATATATGGCTAGTCTCGAAGCAAAAGGCATAGAATACAGTCGTGCTGGTTGGTTTTACAGTGGTATCTCTGTTACTCATGTTGTAACAGAGGCTGAACGAATAGCTGACCTCTTTTGAGGTGATTTTTGGATGTTCTACGTAGAAATCAGTTAGGAGTAATCCCAATTCAGACTATTTTTTGATCAGTGAAATCTAGGGAATATGCGTTTTTACAAACGATGAAACTGAACAACCCTATTTACAACATATATGTAATCGATTGTCGTGAACATTGCAGATTATCATGAGATTGTACTCGGTCGTTCGACTGATGCATTTCTGAGAAGAATTGCAATAAATCTTGCAATTGTAGGATTTATTATACATCTAATAGTTTGTGTGTTTTACGATTTTAATTTAGTCGACACACCCGAATTTTTCCCATTATTTGATTCTTATTTAGATGCACTTTACACACCATTTTCGATTATTCTTGCATATGAGGTCTACGAATTAATCAGGGCTATACCTGAATCATTTTCTAACTCGATTGGTAAGCAATTTGAGGTAGTCACACTACTCGTAGTTCGTGACATTTTCAAAAATCTCTCAGACATTGGAGTCTCCGACGCAGCCCTCGACTCAGATATTTTCTTCATCGCAATGGAAGGATTAGTCTTTGTTGTTTTATTTGCTACATCTCTATATTTTCGCTCCCAGACAGCAATTTCAGTATCCCTTGAGGAACAGGATGAATCGGTACAAGCATTTGTAATGCAAAAAAAACACCTAGCATGCAGCCTCGCAGTTGTTTATGTCCTTGTTGCATTGTATTCTTTTGGTTCGTGGTCTACAGGTGTGGTGGACGGTGAAACCGGCCTAAGTCGCACAGTTTTCTTCTCTGATTTCTTTACATGGCTCATTGTTTCAGACATCATAATTCTCCTTGTTTCTTACAAACATATCATCGATTTCCCACAACTTGCTCGAAATACAGGATTCATACTTTCTACCGTTGTTATTCGAGTTGGAATTGGAACACCTGGTTACACAGGTGCGGTATTGTTTATTCTATCAGCAGCCTTGGCAGTATGTACGCTACGTTTGAGTATCCACAGCAGTTCATTTAATGATTCTAATTCGAATTTCATAGACAAGAATTAGACAGACAAACAAATAGGAAATACTTGCTAGATGTAATGATGATTAGTGAGTATCACGATGAAATTTCGGCTAGGGTTAGCAATTTGTTGGCTGATGAAGATGATTGGATAGCGGCTATGGCGACTGTTGTTTGTGAATTGCATCATGCATTCGACCATTTTCATTGGACTGGTTTCTACAGGACAATTCGCCCTGGTCACTTGAAAGTAGGACCATATCAAGGAGGACATGGCTGCCTTGATATTCCCTTCGAGAATGGGATTTGTGGTGCTGCGGCTAGGACCGGACAAACACAAGATGTTCCCAATGTACACGATCGTTCAGAACACATAGCTTGTAGTAGCACCACCAACAGCGAAGTGGTTGTGCCTGTCATTTCTCCACGTGGAGATGTCATGGCGGTATTGGATGTGGATTCAGATCTACCTGCGGCATTCTCACAAGAGGATGTAGTGATGTTAGAATCTATTTGCACAGATTTGGGCAGCAAATACGGTGTATCCTTTTCAGTTGGAAAAACGTAATCCTAATCCCTTTAATTTAATCTTCAAGAGTTTACTAAACGAAACCATTGAATTATTCTACTTGGCAAACTGGGCAGTAATCAAGCCTTCTACTAGAGACTCTAATCCGTACAATTTCGGAGCCACAGTAGTGACAAGGAAGGTTATTTCTACAGAATGCAGAATGGCGGTATGATCGTCTTGGTTCACCTCTGTACTTCCCTGCCAATGCAACCTCTTCGTTTACTGTGAATCCTCCAGTACTGTATGACATTTCACTGAGAAACTTTGTTGTATCAGCCCAGTCCTGTATTTTTTCGTCTGGTAATGATCTCGGTTTAGAATAAGGATGTATCCCTGATTGATGAAGTATTTCGCTTCTCAGATAGTTCCCAAGTCCTGCGATGAATGATTGGTCTAACATTAATGATGACGCATTGCGGTTCATGAATTTGTCACTTCTCAATCTTTGAAAAATTAACGATGGTGTGCAAGAATCATCTAAGATATCAGGCCCTAGTTTAGCGATAAATGGATGGTTATTTTCCTCAACCGTAGGGATTATTTCTACATCTGTTGCGGACCAAAGTCTGATAGCGAAGGTATCTGTCAAAAACTCAACTCTCAGTTTTCGATTCCAGTTCAAGTTCGTGGATAGCCGATTAACAGTCCATCTTCCGTATAGTTGATTATGAGAATACATTGTTAGTCCAGTGTCAAATCTAGTTAACATGGCCTTACCACGAGTTGTTATGGATTCAATCTGTGAATCTTGGAGTATTTGTTGAAATTCAGATATGGGGGGATAAATTAGATTTATCGAAAGTACGTCTTTGCCTATTAATTTCTTAGATATTCGATCTGCAGCTCTTCGAATCTCAGGGCCTTCAGGCATATGCAACCCTCATTTCTATAGTACTAAACAGCGTGTTCTACAGCGAAGGACATACCTAATACTAGGCCAAACAAATTGAGTGATAATGAGCGATTTAACAGATGTTTAAGCATTCAATCTACCACCCAAATTTATGTCAGTGGCAGTTGTATGGTTCAGCAATTCTTTGCGAGTCCATGACAACCCAGCTCTAACTTGGGCCTATGAATCAGAGGATGTCGAATTTATCCTACCGATTTACATTTTTGAAGAAGAAATTGACAACAGAAGTACTCGTAGTATGGGGGAACAAAGACTACGTTTCCAGTTTGATTGTGTTGAGGATCTGCATCAAAATTTGAAACATAAACTTGATTTAGATTTGCAAATTTTTTCTGGGAACAGTTTAGATATTTTTGAATCAATTATGGAACAACTAATGGCATATCAAGTAGTTCTATTAAGCGAATATTCCACAAATCCACATTGTAAGAAGCAATTACAATTGGTTGAAAAAAATTTAATCAACACTAATGGTAATTGGTCTTCTAAATCAATACCCTCATGTCAAACAATTCTTGATATCGAATCAATTGTAGAATCTTCGGGATATAGGCCACCTAAATCGATGAAAGATATGGTTAAGTTGTTTAATCAGGAATTTGCAGATTTTGACAATATTATTTTCAAAACTAGTGACATCTCTCTCTCTGTAAACAACCGCAAACAAAATATGATTTTGAACTCTGAATACAAAACCTCACTTGATAAAATCCGACCGCTACTAATCAAATCAAGTTACTTTCAAGGCGGAGAAAATGAGGCTATTACAAGGTTGGAAAAGAAAGTGATATCTCAAACAGAATATGTTAAAAATTTTAACAAACCTAAGTCAATTTCCACTAACTTCCACGGTAATCCAATGGAACCAACTACTACTGGGTTATCTCCCTACATCAGTACTGGCTGTCTATCCATACGACGATTGTGGAATGCTTGCTCAGAAATACAACAGACCAGTGAACATACCGTACCTCCTGTTTCAATACATGGGCAAATTATGTTCAGAGAAATGTTCTACCTTCTCTCAAGGTCTGTTGAGAATTGGGACCAGAATTCAGGCAACTCTAACTGCAAAGAAATCGAGTGGGGGGAATTTGATCGAACACTGGTTAATTCTTGGGAGTCTGGTCAAACGGGGTATCCCTTAATCGATGCCATGATGCGGCAACTGAATGCTACAGGATGGATGCATCACCTTGGAAGGCACGCCGTATCATGCTTTCTCACCAGAGGTCAATTGTGGCAAAATTGGACACACGGTCGAGATATATTTGAGCGTAAATTAATTGATAGTGACTGGGCGGTGAATAACGGAAATTGGCTCTGGTTAGCTGGTGTAGCCCCGTTCTCAATGCCCTATTATAGGATATACAACCCCTGTCCAGATTCAAAATCTAGCTTGAATGTTGAGACTGAGAATACTGAATTTATCAGACACTGGGTTCCAGAACTTTCCAATTTTCCATCAAAATATATTTTTGAGCCCCATTTAGCCCCCTTGCAAATTCAGGAATCGGCAGAATGTGTCATTGGCAGGGATTACCCTAATCCTATAGTAGATAGAAAAGATTCTAGAAAGAGAAATTTAGAATTATTTAAGAAAAGTCTTGAAAAGTTACGATAATTACTCAAAATACACAGAACAATTGTTTTCTGTACCTACGAGTCAAGCTGCTCTGCGAGCCAAACCAATGAATTCGTAGCATTAGATACGAGATTCATGTCAGACATTAATCCCGGGAATCTTATGGATACTTGCTGATCGTTGATGGTTAAATGTTGAAGAGGACCGAGAGAATTTTGAACACTAAGAATTGCCTGCATCTTAATTGGAGTCAGAAATTGACGAATTGCGTCCTCATTAAATCCCTTGATGCGGTACATCGAATCGAACATTTGATTCCCAATTATTATGTCTTGGTTTCCAGTAATTAAATCGGGAAGACGAAATCCTTCTGTGAGGAATCCCTGTGGTGTGATTAACAAGCCTAATTGCTTAGGTGTATTCAGGGTGATTGTTGAATGCATATAAGTCCTGGATCGATTTCTTCGACTTCTCCGTCTTTCAGTCTCAAACCAAATTGTACAACGATATCTTCCTATCATCCCTCCCATCACAGTTCCATTCCAACCATGGTTAGGATTAATTTGGAATCCATAATGCATAGCCAAACTTTGTAGAGACAGATTGAGATTATTTCGCACACTTTTGAAATGTCTTAAGATGATTAGAACCAATGTTCCGAATAGACCGACAGTACATAACAGGTCTTCTATCATGCCACGCGATACTACATGATGTCAATGAAACAATCGCTGCAAATCATAGGTATTTGGTATATTCATTCTAGTACCATACAAGCGTTAATACACAAACCTGCTAAGAGTTGTACATGCGCAATGTTAAGCACATAGTTCCCACACATACTGTTCTTGAGGGTGGAGGATTCAAAGTTCGTAGACCTATCTCAACAGCCGAGCTCATGAGCCCTTTCCTGTTACTAGATGAAATGGGTCCTGCAGATTACGGCCCAGGGGAGGCCATAGGGGCACCTTGGCATCCCCACCGAGGATTTGAGACGGTCACATACATGATATCAGGACAGATGCAACACCAGGATAGTGCAGGTAACAAAGGTGATCTAAATCCCGGCGACATACAATGGATGACCGCAGGAAGGGGAATTATACACTCGGAAGAACCACATCCGGATTTCAAAAAAAATGGAGGTTTGATGCACGGTTTTCAGATATGGATAAATCTCCCTGCGAAACACAAAATGATGGAACCTCGATACCAAGAAATCCCGTCTGAATCATCTCCTACCTTGCAAAAAGATGGTGTCTGGATTCGAGTTGTGGCCGGAGAATGCATGGGTGTACAATCATCCATTGATACAATGGTTCCAATAGAATACATCCATGTTAGGATGGACAAAATGGCGAACCTCGTAAAGAAAATTGAGTCTAATCTGAACGCAATGATATATGTTTTTGGCGGGCAGATAACAATTGGGAACGAAATTATTCAGGATGGGGAATTAGCAATTTTATCAGAAGGCGATGAAATCTCAATTCAGTCAAATATCTCGTCAGAATTTTTGATATTGGCGGGCCCCGAACTGAATGAGCCAATTGCCCGACATGGTCCCTTTGTTATGAACACTAGAGAAGAAATCCAACAGGCATTTTTCGACTATCAAAATGGCACATTTGCTAATTGACCAATGTATCGCTCGCGATATCTGTTTGTGGCTGAAAGTTGGGTTTCACCGATAATATATATCGTTTAGTTCAATAAGGTGATTTTTGACGGTAGGTCAATGCCAACTGGAACAGTAAAATGGTTTAATCAAACAAAGGGCTTCGGCTTTATCGAACAAGATGAAGGAGAAGATCTCTTCGTTCACAAGTCGCAGGTGACTGGAAGAATCAACGATGGAGACTCCGTAGAGTTTGAAATTGGTGAAGGTCCAAAAGGGCCGAATGCAATCAACGTTCGCAAAACAGAATAGACATTTACTCTGGTCTGTCAAAGAATAACCATTGTGTTTCTATGACTTCAGCATTTGTATTGCATGCTTGATATGCTGCAATTGGTTCAGCATTTAGTTCGAGAAATTCTTTACCGAATCTAAATGAACGAAGCATAATTTCAGCTTGATGGTTTCGACCTAAAATAGTAGCACATAGCGCCATCGCTTCTACTGTACTTAGTCTGCCAGGTTTGCCCCAAGAAACTGGATTTGCTGGAAGAACTAATGGAAGGGTTCTAGGCTCAAGTTTTGTGTTTTTAAGTATAGATTTCATCGACGTATCCAATTGTTTCCAGCTACAATCAAGACCAACTATTGCAGCTCCCCTTTCAATCAATGGTATATCTTCAGGCCCGAGAACAATACCTGCCGATGGATCCAGTAGAAAGCCCCTGCGAGGCGCCCCTCTGATACGATCGTGGACAATAGCAGTCCCTGCACGTTCCATTCCCCTAGCAGTACACTTTTTTGGGTCATCTTGGTCAAGGTGGATAATGTGCATAGGTATTTCCCACATGTGATCACTCCTTTCGGAGTGCGTCTTGTATGTAGTCTCCAAGTGTCATAGCTCTACTTGTTACTGATTCAACCTGCCTTTGATCATCCATTTTTCGTTCAATCATCAATTTAATATCAAGAAATCGTTCCAGCTTTTTTATGACAGGATCACCCGGATGTTGCCCTTTTTCTACCCGTTGAATAACATTCAGTCTCTCGGAAATTGCACGCGCTAAGTCACGTTGTTCAATCCCTTTTTTCCTTCTAGCATCTATCACCCTTGAACCAAAATCTGGTGCTAACTCTTTCTCCTCTCTTACCATGATGTCTTTACCTGTTCGCCCCATTCCTCCATATCCTCCGAATCCACGAACATTACCTGGATTTGGTGCTTGGTGGATTCCTGTAAGGTTTGGCTTCAGACCTGCAGCCTTCATACATCTATCACATGCTAAAACGTCACGACCGTTTGAAGATGCACGCTTCGTAGCAACATTGCTCGACCCGCAAATTTCACAACTACCCATTTATATCGTTCTTCGGAGCCATTGTCCCAATTTTAATCATGCCACGAAGTAAGAATTGGAGTTAATGATTTGAATGGCTTAATAATCGTGGCAGTGCAGGGGTGACCATGGGAGAGAGTGGGGCCGAGCGTCCTCCGGAGGACGAGGGCGAAGGAATCTCTAGAATAGAGCGAATAGACATCAAAGATGTTGATAATCAAGTGAGAGATTTACGTGAATTTGCTCAAGGGTTACTAACGGATAAGATATATCTTGAAAATGAGATTGGGCAATTAAAGAAGAGGTCCTCAAGATTAGAAGAAGAACTTAGGCATCTTCGAAGCCCTCCTTTCATCATTGGAAATGTACAGGATGTTCTAGATGATGATAGAGCAATCGTCCGATCATCAAATGGAACTGTATTCCTCGTGTCAAGAAATCGTCGTCTTCCTGAATCTGAGTTACGTCCTGGGACCCGTGTTGCATTAAATCAAGACAGTTTGTCAATTATTGATGTTCTTACTGACGCTCATGACCCATTGGTTGCTGCTGCTGAAATCATCGATTCTCCAGGTGTTGTATACGATGATTTGGGTGGTTTAGACGAGCAAATTGAGCGACTGAAAGAGGCCATCGAATTACCACTATTACAGCCTGAAGCATTTGAAGAGTTTGGCATAACCCCACCCAAAGGGGTTCTTCTGTGTGGCCCACCTGGTACTGGAAAAACTATGCTAGCAAAGGCAGTTGCTACACAGACTGAGGCGACATTTCTCGGTATGGTAGGGAGCGAATTAGCGCAAAAATATATTGGAGAGGGTGGCAGACTTGTTCGTGAATTATTTGATTTGGCAAGACAACGATCACCGGCTATTATTTTCATTGACGAAATTGATGCTATTGGTGCTAAAAGATTAGACTCTGCTACAAGTGGTGATAGAGAGGTACAACGTACATTGATGCAGTTATTAGCTGAGATGGATGGATTTTCAGAGGTGCCCGATGTGAAAATTATTGCTGCTACAAATCGGCCTGAACTTCTAGATGAAGCATTGTTAAGACCGGGTCGGTTTGACCGTATAATTGAGATTCCGCTTCCCGATGAGGACGGAAGGAAAGCGATCCTAAAATTACATCTTGGGAACATGCCGCTAGAAAAAGGTGTGAAGATCAAATCATTGATTGAATCCACTGAAGGTTTTAGTGGTGCAGAAATAAAAGCATTGAGTTTGGAGGCAGGAATACGTGCCATCAAAGATTCTAGAAAGAAAGTTAGTACAGAAGATCTAACTTTTGCAGTAGAAATCGTGAAGAAAAATAGGAATAAAACCCTAGATTCTGATCAAATTCACTACGGTTAACGGTCTCATTCATGAGCCGTTTACAGATTCACCAAACATGGATGAAGCCTTGGTGGAGTGTGTCCCTAATTTTTCAGAGGGTAAAGATGAATCTGTAATCAAGGAAATTACAGATGCAATGCAATCGGTTGATGGGGTTACATTGTTGGATGTAGATATGGGCGAGGATTTCAACAGAACTGTAGTCACGATTGTTGGTTCGCCACAATCAGTACTAGAGGCAGCGGTAGCGGGTACCGAGGTAGCCCTTGATTTAATTGACATGCGAAACCATTCTGGAGAACATGCGAGAATGGGAGCTGTAGATGTGGTTCCATTTATTCCCATTTCTAACATCTCAATGTCTGAATGTGTTCAATTATCTATCCGATATGCTCAAGAGGTAGCCTCTAGATTTAATTTACCTATTTACCTATACGCAGAAGCGGCTAGGAAACCAGATAGGATTAGATTGCCCGATATTAGACGTGGTGAATATGAAGGTTTTACTGAAAAAATATATGATGAAAATTGGATACCCGATTTTGGGCCAGCAATCTACAATCCGAAGTGGGGAGTCACAGCAACAGGTGCCCGTAATATCTTGATAGCTTACAATGTAAATCTAAACACTGACGATAAAATATTGGCGAATCGAATAGCAGGGAAAATACGTACTAGTGGCGTATTTAGGAAAGACGAGGATGGGGAAAAAATGTATGATGCAGATGGGAAGGCGCTTAGAATACCAGGGAGATTTAAAGCGCTCCAAGCAGCTGGTTGGATGTATGATGAAAATACTGCACAGGTTTCCATGAACCTACTAGATTATGAAAAAACAGGTTTGCATGATGTTACTGAATCTATCTCCAATGAAGCGAAGGAAATGGGTTTGTCCACCACAGCTGGAGAATTAGTAGGATTGGTGCCATTGACTGCTATGTTAGATGCAGGACTTTACTATCAAGAAAATGCCTCCACAGATACAGAATCTTTGGTGCAATCAGCGATCAATGGACTGAAATTAAATGCCTTAGAACCATTTGATCCTAAAAAGAGAATAATTGAATGGGCAGCAGGTGATTAAATGACTAACTTTCGTGATATGACATTAACTGAATTCTCCTCAGCTCTCTCCTCAGACAAACCGACACCTGGTGGAGGGTCAGCGTCTGCAATTGCACTTTCTCAAGCTGGGGCTTTGGCTAGCATGGTTGCAAATCTAACCATTGGTCGCGAAAAATATGAATCGGGATGGGAAGCTGCTGAAATAGCATTAGAAGTAGGGACTAAGGCTGTTGAAATAGGTCACCAGTTAGCAGATGATGATGCAGCAGGATATGAACAAGTGGTAACCGCTTTTCGTATGCCTAAAGATTCTGAAGATGACCGTCAAAATCGTAAAAATGCAATACAAATTGCGTCAATTAATGCAGCAAAACCCCCAATGGAAATTGCAGAACTGTCAATGGAATTATTACGTACGTTACCGTTACTGGCGTCTCTAGGAAATTCTAATGCTATCACAGATGTGGGTGTATCTGCATTACTATCAAGCGCTGCATGTAAGGGTGGATTATTTAATGCAGAAATCAACCTAATAGGTCTTGATAGTGACGTTGCTACACAAATGAGGGAATCTATTTCATCGATTAGAGAAGAGTGTAGTTTAATTGCTAGAGAAGTGATGCATCTTGTTCATGATGTTTTGTCGGGTTGAATAAATACCATATCGTAGTCCTACAACCCATGTACATGGATGTGGACCTCTCCTCGCTAACCGTCGGCATCCCATCTGAGCTTCCGCCACCCCTAGAATTAGACATGAGTGTAGACCACGCACCTGCTCGGAGACAAACATTGGATGAAGAAGGGGAGCGTTTGGCACTGAGGAATGCCCTGAGATATTTCCCGAAATCTTGGCATAGAGAATTAGGTCTCGAATTTCTAAATGAATTAAGAAAATTTGGTAGGATTTACATGCATAGATTCAGACCTCAACACTTCCCAATGAAGGCATATCCTATAGACGCTTATCCGGCTAAATCAAAGCACGCTGCTGCAATTATGTTAATGATTCAAAATAACTTAGATCCTTCTGTTGCTCAATTCCCTCATGAATTAATCACCTATGGAGGGAATGGTGCAGTTTTCCAAAATTGGGCTCAATATCGAATAGCTATGAAGCACCTATCTGAAATGAGTGATGAACAAACTCTGGTGATGTATTCTGGACATCCTCTAGGCTTATTTCCAAGCAACGGGAACGCTCCACGTGTAGTAGTGACAAATGGCATGGTAATCCCTAATTATAGTACAAAAGACGATTACGACCGAATGAATGCTTTGGGAGTTAGTCAATATGGTCAAATGACCGCAGGATCCTACATGTATATTGGGCCACAAGGTATTGTACATGGTACGACGATTACTATCATGAACGCCGCCCGAATGTACCTTGATTTGCCCTCTAATTCAAATCTCTCAGGATTACGATTTGTTACAAGTGGATTAGGTGGTATGTCGGGTGCTCAAGCAAAAGCTGCGGTCATTGCTGGAGCATCTTGCATTGTCGCGGAATCCAATGCTATAGCGGCTGAAAAACGCCATTCTCAAGGATGGGTAGATGTACTTCACTACGATGTTGACGAAGCGATTGATGAAATGATTATTGCCAGTGAATCTAAACATGCTAAATCTATCGGATATGTTGGGAATATAGTCGACTTATGGGAGAAACTTGTGGAAAGGGAAGTCGAAGTTCACCTAGGGTCTGATCAAACCTCTCTTCATAATCCATTTCAAGGTGGATATTTCCCCGCCGGATACACATTTGAACAAGCCTCGAAAATGATGAGCGAAAACCCCGATAGATTCCGGGATGAAGTGCAATCAACATTGAGACGTCATGTTCGGGCTGTTAATTCAATGTGTGAGAATGGAATGTTCTTTTGGGATTATGGCAATGCATTCCTACTAGAGGCAGGTAGGGCTGGAGCAGACATTTTTACTGAAGATGGTAAGTCATACAGATTTCCCTCATATGTTGAAGATATCATGGGACCACTGTGCTTCGATCTAGGATTTGGGCCATTCAGATGGGTGGCTGCGTCCGGTTTGGATGAGGATTTGAAAGAAACAGATAGGATTGCTTCTACAGTGTTGTCTTCGATGCTTGATGAATCTGATTCTTTAACTTATCAACAAATTTCTGATAACTTACATTGGATCAATCAAGCAGATAAGCATGGTTTAGTCGTAGGTAGTAAGGCAAGAATACTGTATGCGGACGATGAAGGAAGGCGAAAGATTGCAAAAGCGTTCAATGAAGCAATTCGCTCTGGTCTTATTTCTGCACCCATAGTTCTAGGAAGAGATCATCATGATGTATCTGGAACCGATTCGCCGTACAGAGAGACCGCCAATATCAAAGATGGTTCGCAATACACAGCCGATATGTCTGTGCATAATTTTGTGGGTGACGCAATGAGGGGTGCCACATGGGTAAGCTTACACAACGGCGGTGGTGTTGGGTGGGGCGAGGTAATCAATGGAGGATTTGGTTTAGTTCTGGATGGAAGTGATGATTCTGATAAAAAACTAGATCAAATGTTGCATTGGGATGTTAATAATGGAATAGCAAGACGAGCGTGGGCTCGCAATAACCCGGCAGAAATGGCAATTAGTCGGGCGATGAAAAAACAACCTTTACTTCGTGTAAATTTGCCAAATCACGTATCCGATGGTATCATGGATGAGATATTCGAGGGAAAGTCATGATTCGGCTCGACGGCTCTTCATTGACAACAAAATCCGTGATTTCAATTATGCAAGGTGAGACTCAAGTAGAATTAGACGAAAAGGTTCGTACAAGTGTTGAGAAAGCACGTCATGCCGTTGAAGAAATAGTTAGTTCTGGAAAGCCAGCATATGGCATCAATACCGGCTTTGGAGATTTGGTGAGTGTGGCAATTTCTCACAAAGATCTTACTACTCTTCAAGAAAATCTTGTCAGAAGTCATGCATGTGGTATGGGGGAATCAATGGACCCATGTCATGTATTGGGGATGATGACGATTCGAGCAAATTCTTTGCTGAAAGGTAACAGTGGAATAAGATGGAATACGATTCAAAATATTATATCAATGATTCAGGCACGAATCGCCCCAGTTATTCCTCGTATTGGATCTTTAGGGGCATCAGGGGATTTAGCGCCCTTGGCACACATGGCTCTCGGATTAATGGGAGAGGGATTGGTAGATGTCGACAATGATGGGTCATGGGTAAGAATGAGTGCTATTGAGGCCCTCTCTAATGCTGGAATTGAACCAGTTTCATTAGCGGCAAAAGAAGGATTATCTCTGATAAATGGTACATCACAGATGTGTCTATGGCTCTGTGTAGCCTATGAAGAAATTAGTTCTGTCCTTGCCGCAAGCGAGGTTGCTCTAGCATTATCCATTGAAGCCGCACACGCATCTGCATCTCCATTTGATGAAAGAATCCATTCTGTTAGGCCACACAAAGGTCAATTGAAAACTGCCTCCCGAATTCGACATCTACTCAATGAAAGTCCTAACATGAAATCCCATGCTGATTGTGGTAAGGTCCAGGATGCATATTCTTTCAGATGTTCTCCTCAAGTAATGGGTGCGGTAAGGGAGGTTTTGAATGACCTAAATGATACACTATCTGTGGAGCTGAACAGTGTAACCGATAACCCTCTCATCTTCGTGTCGGACAAAGGTGTAGATGTTGTGTCTGGTGGGAACTTCCACGGGGAAATTTTGGGTATCCGTGCTGATTCCACACACCTTGCGATTCACGAATTAGCATCAATTTCCGAAAGAAGAATAGCCAAACTGTTAGATCCTGAAACGACGGGATTACCCGCATTCCTCGCTCAAGACCCTGGTCTTACAAGCGGACTGATGATTTTACAATATTCAGCAGCAGCAGCAATCTCAGAAATACGTGCTACCCTCGGCCCCGCAACAGCAACAAATATCGTTGTTTCTGGCCAACAGGAAGATCATGTTAGCATGGGTGCTACTGCTTGTTGGCTACTTGTTCAGTCAATCTCAAATGTTTCCTCAGTTATTGCCGCTGAAATGATAACAGCATCAATTGCCCTGGACATGAGGTCTGGAGAAATTGGACCAAACCTGCAACCATTTCTAGATCTAATTAATTCCATAGTTCCTGTCGAACACGGGGATGTAAGGAGAGATACTGGGGTGCAGAACTTGTTAGAATCAATTCGAGATGGTTCATACAATTAGTCTGCATTTTCCAATTCGTCTAGTTGTGATCTCACGCTCTCTAATTCTGTTAATTGGAAACAGCGAAATCTCATTTTTACTCGGTCGGGCGTAGGAATTAATTTTGAGGCTCGTTCGATTTGAGAAAGACATTCTGTAGCAAGCCTTACTTTTAGTTCGATGATATGATACACTTCTCTGGATAGTTCTAAATCTACAGAAATTGCATCTCTAAGAGGAGACACATCAAATCCAAAATCTTTCCACTGCGAACATCTTCTATCAAGGGTAATTAGATCCATTCCGTTGGGAGGTAATTTGGACAACATTGGGGGAACATCTTGATCAATTTCTTGTGAGTAGATTCCTATTTCACTGATATCTTCTAACTGATTATCAATGGTGGTTTGAACCAAATTCTGACGTCCAATTGTTGGGGCTTCACGTCGAAGCCGAGCCCACTGTTCTTGATCCATTGTTCCCGGAGCACCAACAATTAATATTGTCCATTCAGAATTTTGAGATATATCTACGATGCTTCTAATAAATTTCAATACTGCATCGAATCCGTTTACTCTTACAAGTAATTCTATTCCTTCCAACCACAATATTCCGGTTTCGATAGATATCGTTCGATCTACAGTGGAATATAAGTTCTCCAGAGTTGGTCTTACTGCATCGTTGACATTTCTATCAGTTACCCATCTAACTTTGTGGGGTTCTAAAGAACATATACTTGGAATTTGTTTAGGATTTGTCCTAGTCAATGTATGTATTTGCATCAAACGACCATGAGATCTGTGCAAGGTTTCCAAGTCTGAAATAGGTTCTACCGTAGGCCAAAGATGAACCATGCCCGGTTGCATCGCACCATCGGCCATGTGACATTTGTATTGTGGTGGGTTCATCATCCCTATGGTCCCAATGAACCTCAAAATGGGCATTCATGGCATGAACCGTTATATCAAGAACGGCACTCCAACATATACGGTTAACCTACCGTGGGTGCATAAGATGAGTGACGACGAACAAGACATGGCTACATGTGGCGCTTGCCAGAAAGATGTCCCTGCAGACTCAACTGCATGCCCTTCATGCGGAGTTTCCTTCTCAGGTATAGTAGAAGAAAACCTCGGGGAATGTGGTGCCTGCGCTGCATTGGTCCCATTAGATTCCAAGACTTGTTCCCAATGTGGAGTTCTTTTCGTTCATGATGATGTTGTCCAAGTTTTATCAGATTGGATGGAAGATACAGGACTTGATGTTCCGACACTTTTTGGTAGATTAGACACAGACAACAGTGGGAGTATCGATACCGATGAATTGAGAGATGGGTTGATTTCTTTACGTATTGCTGCTTTACCTCCAGTCGAAGTAGAGCGTTTGATTGCAGAAATCGATCAAGATCAAAATGGTACTGTTGAGATTTCTGAATTACAAAATATACTAGGTCAAGGGTCCATGTCATTCTCTGATAACGTACTGGAAAGTGTGATGAAAAATTCAGGGATAGAAGACAGAGAATCTTTCGTAGCATTTGCAACTTCATACGATGAGAATGAAAACAAGTACCTCGATCGTTCTGAATTAAAGAAGGCTGCAATAGCATTCTTAGAGAGGGAAGACGTTGAAATCGAACCGATGGAACGTGAAGTTTCCGAAGAAGAAACCGAGGAAGAAGAAGTAGTTGAGGAAGAAGAAACCGAGGAAGAAGCCGAGGAAGAAGCCGAGGAAGAAACCGAGGAAGAAACCGAGGAAGAAGCCGAGGAAGAAGCCGAGGAAGAAGCCGAGGAAGAAGCCGAGGAAGAGGCCGAGGAAGAAGTGGTTGAGGAAGTAGTAACCGATGAAGAAGACGCATTCGCTTCTGCATTAGCATCAATGTCCGATGATGACGATGATGACGATGATGACGATGATGATGATGATGACGATGATGATGTAGAATTTGACCCATCATCTCTGATTGATGATGGTGAAGAGTCAGAGGAAATGTCTGCTGAAGAACTGTTTGTGGCGCTTGGAGAAGCAATCTCGGACAAGGGTATGACGATTCGCGAAGTCT
>MDTG01273181.1_pt1 | contig 18057 bp, 14 predicted proteins | sample 811421 | NCBI WGS metagenome assembly MDTG01 (sample SAMN05326645, study PRJNA326480) | marine metagenome | isolation source: seawater | place: Pacific Ocean: South East | collected 2011 | reverse complement strand
TGGCAATATTATCAAATTTGATGATATAAAAAATATAAAAGATCGTAGAAAGTTAACCGATTTTTTGAAAAATAAAACGTATGATTTGATTAATAATGAATAATAAAATAAGACTAAAAATTTATTCATTTTATCGTTTCAAAAAAATTAACAAAAAAAAACAACTAAAGCTTGAATTAGACAAATTTATAAAAAATAAGACTATCAGAGGAACTGTTTTAATCGCGAAAGAAGGAATAAATGGCGCGATTTCTGGCTCACCTCAAGACCTTGATGAGGTACTAATTTTTATAAAAAAAAAATTAAATATAAGGAAATTATATTTAAAAATTAATGAGGTAAAATATCTTCCATTTAATCGAATTAAAATTCGAATTAAAAAGGAAATTATATCACTTGGTATAAAAAACTTCAGTGTTAATAAATATTTATCAAAATATATACATCCGAAAAGTTGGAATAAATTCATCCAAAAGAAAAATGTAAAAGTAATTGACATAAGAAATATTTATGAAATTTCGACGGGTAAATTTAAATATTCTATAGCCCCTGACACAAAAACATTTAGAGAATTTCCTAATAAATTTGAAAATCTTGGTATAAATAAAAAAGATAAAATTGCAATGTATTGCACAGGAGGCATTCGTTGTGAAAAAGCTGCATCTTATCTAAATTCAAAAGGATATAATAATGTATACCAATTAGAAGGTGGAATACTAAATTATCTTAAATATAAAAAAAAATACAAAAGAAATAATCTATGGAAAGGTGAATGTTTTGTATTTGATGATAGAGTTACAGTCAAAAAAAATCTTAAACAAGGAAATTACTTTCAATGTCATGGATGTAGACGACCTCTTAAGGCCAAAGATAAAAAGTCAATAAAATATATACCTGGTGTAAGCTGTAGTTATTGTTACTATGAACGAACAAAGGTTCAAAAAGAAAGATCCTTTATGAGATTAAGTCAAATAAAAAAGTATGAAGAAAAAGGATTACCGAGTGTATTTAGAAAGATTAGATAATAGTAAAACTATCTAAACTCTCTAAATATTCCAAATGAAATAAAACCAAAAGAAAATATAAGGGAAGCAAATACAATATAAATAGATGGCATTATTATTGCTGAGATTATAGAATTTGACTCAGGCTCGACAATTGAAAGCTGTTTTATAGGCTCTTGAAATTTTTTTGTCTCTTTAACTGTATCGATGTAATTATTTATATCTATAGTAGTCTCATTGATCATTTTTACTAAATAAGAAAATGCCTCTTCCTGTGTTATTTCTAATTCAAAATTGACATCAAATCTTCTCAATTGCTTTACTAAGTCTATTTTTTCATCTTTCAGCAAAGTGGCAATATTCATCATTGTATTTCGCTGGTCAACTGAAGCAGCTTGAGTTCCTAAATTGAGTATAGTATCTAAAAACGTGGAGTCATAACTTACGCTAGCACTATTATTTGACGCAATGACTTGATTATTACTATTCTCAGGTTGTGAGTAGCCAAGAAACTCAAGTTGCGAAGTAATAGAATTTATTTTTTCTTCGACTGCCTTTATTTCAAGTTCTGTTTTTTGTATTATAAAATTTTTATAAGTATTGTCTTGCTGAACAACATAGTTGAATAAGTCGTTAGAATTATTTAATTTATTTAATACTACATCGAGATTTATTGAAGGGGCGAAGCTTATATATTCGTCATTAAGTTGTCTAATATAATTTCTAATGAGTCCCAGTCTCGAGCTTATATTGTTGACATCTAATATTGAAACTGGGCTTTGTATTATTATATCGTTAATCTTTTTTAAATTTATAGTGGTACTATTAAAATCTTTTGAATAATTTTCATTGATCACATCGATTAAGTTTGAAGCAAATAATTGAACCTCAAATTTATCTAAATTACTATTATTTAGTTTGATAACTAACACTAAAAATCTTGATCCTTCATTAATAATATTTTCGAGAAATTTGTCCAATTCCTCTGGTTTAAATTTCAAATCTTTTACTAAACTTGAAAAATCCTGTTTGATATAGTGTTCTACAAATTCATTGATATCTGAATGGCCGCTAATAATATCTAAAGCATCAATAAATTTTCTATCAATATTAATTTCAAGATTACTTCGAGATATTGCTTCTGACAGATTTCGCTCACTAAAAAAATATGAGTTGCTTATATTGTTTAGAACATTTGGGTCTTGAATTAGTATATTGGTAGAGAAAATATCTTGCTGAGGTTTAAATGGATGAATATATAAAATCAGACTAATTCCTATTGCTGACGGAATTATAGCTAAAATTAGTAAACGTAAAAAATTTCTATAATAATAATCAATTATATCAATTAAATTAATAGATTTTTCTTGCATATTTATTTAGACAACTTTTTTTTATTTTTTATAAATTTTTTAAATTTACTCCAATCATCTGAAGATATAATATAACCAATACAATTTTTTACACCACACCTACAGGTATGGTCCATATAATCATCTTTGTCAAATTCATATCCGTAATCGTAACTAAGTTCTTCATCTTTAGCTATTTTTTTAATTGAAACAATCCAAATTCTACTATTTTTTATCTCAACCTCACAATTAGGAGAACATGAATGATTAATAAATCTTGCCTTGTTATAATCAAACGATCCATCAATATCAAACCTTTTATTTAATTCGAAGATGTATACTGAGCCAGTAGTTTTAGAATCTAAATATTTTTTCAACCTTTTTTCAGATCGAAGATCACCTTCTTTTTTAGATATCTTTTCACCTACATATTCAATAATTTTCGTACCTTTTGGAATATTATTTGAAGCAAAGATACCCTTAGCGTGAATTTTTGATTTTTTTATTTTCCAAAGTTTGTTTGTCTTCATAAATTTTTATCTAATTAGTCACTTATCGCTTATATTTAAATTATTGTTGATGTGAAGATAAAAACCAACTGGTAAATAATATATTATACTTATCCAGTTATTAAAAAAATCTAGTGTTGGAAGAAACGGCCAAAAAGTACACAAGAAGCATCCAATAATACACACATTCAGATCACTTAGACTCCTATCCTTTTTGAAAATTGAAACTAAGTGAATCAAAGTTTTTTTAATAAAATAAAAAGCCATTGAAATGATAAAAATGATTCCTAATACTCCAGTTTCTGCAAGTATTTGTATATATGTGTTATGAGGGTGTGTTGCACATTGTTCTTCGCCATCGATAAAGTATGCTTCTTTATTACAAAAATATCTATAACCCTCAGGGCCAACTCCAATCAAAGGTTTATCTAAAAACATTATAAATGCAGATCTAAACATCTTGTCGTGCATGGGTGTAAATAAGTAAAATTCTCCTTGCTGACCAATACCAGTTTGTTTCACTGTTAAATCAATGTTTCGTTCTTTAATTTCAGGATTGTAAAAAGAAATAATTATTATTATTAAAATTGAGAAAAAAATAGAAAAAAGTCTGAAAATTCTAAATTTGCTGACAAGAAATAAAACAAATATACTTGAAATAAAAAGAAGACCTAATGCTGTTCTTTCTCCTGACAAATAAATGACTGTGTCAACTCCAATGAATAGTAAAAACAATAAAAATAGGTAAACTTTTTTTTCACTAAAAAAAATAATAGCCAAACCTATCAATAATGGAAAGAGTCTTGATAGAAAGTTTCCCATAACTGCTTCGTCAGATGATAAAAGTAGTAGTCTGTTATCTGGTGGTACAATACCTAAAAATGTTACTTCAAAATAATATTGATAAAAAGAATGAATTATTGAAATAATAAATGCTAATAGGAGGGAATAAAAGAATGCTTTTTTAAAACTTTTGTAATTATTGAGAATATACCAAATTACAATAGCAAAAAGACCAAATCTAAAATAAAAAAAAATTGATTTTAATGACATAAAAATATTATCTGAAAGTAACGCTGAGAAAATTAAGTAAATATAAAAAATACAAAAAAACTTGAAAAAAAAATTATTAAAATATTCAAATCTTTTATCCTTAATAATCACCAACAGAGTCATCACACAAGAAATAGATACAATGATATCAGGAATTGCTGGGCCAGTAATTAAAGCCAATGGCAATAATGTTATGAGGCAATATAAGGTCTTATTGATAGAATTAGTTGAAATCATTTTTTTTAATTATAAGATTAGTATTCTAATAGTTTTATAAAGTAAAATTCTAATTACAATGCAAACATTTCAATTAATTACATTCGCTTTAATTTGCACATTTTTAATACTTTTATTACTTAATTTGGTTTCTCGTAAATATAAAATCTTAATCGACACTCCCTCAAAAAGTATTAGACGATTTCATCAAAAATTAATGATAAAAACTGGCGGATTTTACTTGTTAACAGTTTATTTGTACTCACTTTTTTTTGTAAGTGAGATCCAAATTATTTATATATTAAATTTTGCAATTGCATTTATGTTGATAGGATTTATTTCAGATATCAAAGAAAATCTATCACCTCTACTGCGTATCTTTCTTTTTTTAACTTTAATTTTTACATATCTCCTAATCTCTAAAAATTATATACAAGAAATAGACAGTAATGGAATGCTAATTTACTTATTTAGTGAGGAACTTTTTTTAATTATTTTTACAATTCTTTCATTTCTTTTGCTTATTAACGGAATAAATTTAATTGATGGTCTTCATGGACTAAAAACTGGTTATTTAATTCAGTCTTTAATAATATTTTTGTTGTTTGTACCTGAACACCAAACTGCACTTTACCAAATATTAATTATTTTAATAAGTTCTATGATAATATTTTTTATAATTAATTTTTTTTTTGGAAATATTAGGTCTGGAGATACTGGAAGTTACTTTCTAGGATTTGTGATTGGTGCTATTGCTGTATATATTAATAATCTTAACATAATTAATTCTTTTCATATTGCCTGTATTTTAATGTATCCCATAATTGATGTTACTTATTCATATTATAGGCGCCTTATTAAAGGTACAGACCCTTTCAAACCTGATGAAAGTCATTTACATTCTCTTTTATATAATTTTTTAATAAAGAAAGGATTTAAAGATTTTGAAAATGCAAACAGATTGGCTTCACTTATTATTTTAATTTCATTAGGTATGATACAGATTTTAATCCTAAATATTAATTTTGGTACCATACAATACGCTGTAGTATTCGCGCTTGGATTCATCTTGTATATCGTTGCTCACTATTATTTATTACGTTTTTTAAATTTGTGAGTCAAATATCCCAACTACGTCAATAATTTTTGACTTATAGTTTCTCTGCAAGCTTTTAAATTTTAAAAATTCTTGATGTTTAACAAGTATTATAATGTAATCATAATCATCAAAATTTGGTTTTTTGAATGTTATAAATGATTTTGAAGAATTAGCATGTGGATCAAAGGCTAAAACATCAAAGCCATTTTTTTTAAATTTGCTAATTATTTTAATAGCAGGTGACTCCCTTATATCAGAAACATTTTCTTTATACGTCACCCCAAGAAAGAGTAACTTCTTACCTCTTTTTGTTATTTTTATTTTATTTCTTATTTCTTTGAAAACAGAATTTGTAATATTATTATTTATTTCTCTTGAAGTCCGAATTATATTTTTTTTATTTTTTACATGCTGTAATAAAAACCATGGATCAATTGGTATACAGTGACCTCCGACTCCAATACCAGAATCAAGAATATTTACTCTAGGATGCATATTAGCTATATTGATCGCCACTTTCATGTTTAATGAGTAATATTGGCCAATTTTTGATAGATCGTTAGCCAATGCAATATTAGTATCTCGATATGCATTTTCAGCTAACTTGCAAAATTCTGCTGTTTTTGAGTCTGTCTTCACTATTTCACCAAGCAAAAATGATTTATATAATTTGTGCACATAATTTGTTGACTTCTTATCAACTCCACCCACAATATGACTATTAAATTTCATTTCATTAATTATATTCCCTGGCAAAACTCTTTCAGGACAATAGGCAAATTTAATGCCTTTTAAATCAGGATTTTTTAAAATTAATTTATTGTAAATATTCTCAGTTGTTCCAACGGGGGAAGTTGACAATAAAATAATAGTTGAATTTTTATTTAAATATTTTTTGATTGAATTTATTGCTTGTAAAATATAAGCAATATTGGCTCTCTTTGTTTTTTTCGATAATGGTGTTTGAACACATATCATATAAGTATTAGCTAATAGAGATTTTGATGTAAAAGTAAGATTTTTTCTTACTAAACGAGATTTTAATAATTTATTAAGATTATCTTCGTTTGTTAAAAAACTTTTATTTTGAAGTAAATTTATTTTTTTTAAATTTATATCGTAACCAATTACTTTAAAATTATTTGAAGCTAAAATTGCTGCAAGCGGCAGACCTATGTATCCTAACCCTACAACACATATTTCTTTTCTATTCATAAAATATAGTTAAGTAATTTTTATTAATTTATTTACAATTTTTTTTGATGCATTTCCTTTACCGTATACATCTAATGTCTTATATCTATTAATTTTTTTTATAGTAGTTAGATATTTTGAAACATGCATTCTAATTTTTTTTGACTCAGTACCAACAATTTTTACTAGTCCAGTTTCAAGAGCTTCTGGCCTTTCAGTTTTATCTCTTAAAACAAATACTTTTTTTCCTAAAGTAGGTCCTTCTTCTTGAATGCCCCCACTATCTGTAAGAATAACTTTCGACTTCTTAAGAATATATATAAATTGTATATAATTAAGCGGTTTTATCAGAGAAATATTTTCAATGTTTCCTAATAGTCGCAGTACTTTTTTCTTTATATTTGGATTTAAATGAACAGGATAAATAAATTTATGATCTAGAAATTCTGATGCTAACAGCTTTATTGCGAGGCATATTTGCTCCAAGCTTTTTCCATAATTTTCTCTTCTATGTCCAGTTATTAGAACTATATCCTGTTGATCCAGATCATAATTCAAAATATTGTAAAGTTCATCTGCGATCTTATTTTTATTTTTTATAATATTTTTATTAATCATTAATAATGCATCAATTACTGTATTTCCAGTAACAGTTATTTTTTTAGGATCTATATTTTCTCGAATCAAATTTTTTTTGTTTTGAGATGTAGGTGCAAAATTATGGTATGCAACTTTACTAACTATCTGTCTATTAAGTTCTTCTGGGAATGGTAAATATATATTGTGAGTTCTTAAGCCTGACTCAATATATATAACATTTATTTTTGAATAGAACGATGCAATAGCTGATGAAAATGTTGTAGTTGTATCCCCATGAACAATAACGTAGTCAGGTTTTTCATTTTTCAAAAGCCTACCTAAGGATTGTATAATTTGAGAACTTAAAGAATATAAATCTTGATTCTTTTTCATTAAATTAAGGTCAAAATCGGGCTTTATTTTAAAAATTTCAAGTACTTGGTCTAACATATTCCTATGTTGAGCAGTTACACAGAAAAATGTTTTAAATTTATTTTTATGTTTTTTTAATTCAAAATATACTGGTGCTAATTTTATTGCTTCAGGCCGAGTACCACAAACAATAATTATTTTTTTCATTGAAGACTGATATTTTCTAATAAATAAAATATATCTTTGATATGCATTTTTTTATTTACCTGATTATGTTTTATATTACTAGAAAGAAATAAATAACCATTACTGCTGTGCATACCATTTTTTATTGCAACAAACACAGTACTTTTATATAAATCAGCCAATTCTATATTTTCGTACATTACACTATCTTTACTTATTATTTCATCTGAATAAATAAGACTTAGAGATAAGATATTTGCCTTTATGCTAAAATTTCCAAAAATATTTTTGTGATCTCGAGAATGTTTAAGTTTTGATAGAAATTCTTTCGCTTCAGAGCATTGATTTGAGCTGTTAAACCTTATTTGGAAATCACGAGTCATTTGCGTATTGACACCATCAAAATTTATATTTAATTGTTTTAAAAACTTTTTATGATCTAATAACCTATAATAAAATTTATTTTTATTATATGGTATTTGTTTTAGACCTGTTGCAATTATAATTTTATAATTTTGATTTAATAATTTTAGATAATCGCCGATAATTTTATCATACTCCAAAAACATTTCATAAACTGGGTCTTTATTATTTTCAACGTACCACTTAGGATTAATATTTGATTTGTTTATAAATTCAGAATTATACAAATAGTGATGCTGAATGTGGGCCCCTGCATTAAAAAAGCAAAATGCTAGATCAGGCTTTTCTCTTTTTAAAAATAGTAAGTTTAAATCATTAATTAATTGATCGAAGAAAAGAGATTTATACCATTTATTGTTTATAGAAAGATAAACTTTACGAACTAACTGACTAAATGATTTTATTGAAAAAGTTTTAATTATGATTTCAATGATTGTGAATATTGATAATAAAGATATTCTACCCGCTGAATTATCGTTAACGGTTTGTTTAATCATACTATGTATTCTTTTGCTAAACAATTTTTTGTCAGGTTCGGTTTCAGTCCAGGGATCAGGAATAAAATATGCTGGATTTTTTAATCTATTTTGTGCATTCATAGGTGATAGGGCCCCTATACTTAAACCTTTGTCCTCTAATTTCTCAAATATTTGAATATTTTTTGAGTCTTCCGTTTGACCTAGTCGAAAAACTCCATGGTCACAAAATTCCTTACCTGTATGAATTGAAACCCAATGTATCCATGGCTCAATATTTTTGTATTCTTTTTCTCCGTAAGTGTTTATCAAAGTAAAATTATTAATTAAATACTGAAAATTTTTTAGTTTATTTTGATCTTTACTTATGTACTTGTCGATTAGGTCAAAATTGATTTCATTTAATTCAATTATCACTATTTTTTTACTTTTCATCTTATATGAAATTATTTTTTTTTAATAAATTAGCAAGTTGTTTTGAATGTAATTCTCTTAAATAATTTGATTTTATTTTATTTTTATTGGCCTCAAATGATTTCATTTTGATTCGTTTCATCTGTTTTATTGTATTTTTCAAAGACTTTGGATTCCCTATTTCATAAAAGAAAATATTATCAAAATTAGATAAAAAATCTCTTGCAACACCTTTTGGTAAACCAGCGACTATCGGTTTTCCAATTACTAAATATTCAAATATTTTTGATGGAAGAGCCGATTTGAAATTTTCTTTTAAAGTAAGAAATAAAATATCTGCGGCATTATAATCTTTTATTAAATAGTTCCATTTTTTTTGTTTCTGTAGATTTATGTTATGATATTTATGAGATATATTTTGAATTTTTTTAAACTCTACTCCATCTCCGACAATATTTATAATTATTTCTCTATCTATCTTAGCAATGTCAATTAATATCTTAAGCTCCTGAGCCTTTCCAATATTTCCAACATATAAAATATTTTGAAAAATATTTTCCTTTATATGAGTATTTTTTACAAGGTAATCATACTTATCTTTACTTATACCATTGGGTATAATGTAGCACCTTTTTTTTATAAATCTTTCAAGAATTTTTTTCTCATACGTATTTGTGACTAAAATTATTGACGATCTTTTTGATGCAAATATCACCAACTTACAAATAAATAAAGTGAATATATATTCAAAAAAATTATACTTATTTAAATATTCCCAAGATAGATCTCTAAAGTCTATTAAAATATTCTTGTTATGATTTAAACAAGCGGCAAATAATAATAGCAATGATGGAATTGTAAAAATAACCATTTCATATCTTCTTTTTTTTAAAAATTTATTTACTTTTAAAGCAAATCTTAATTCATTAAAGAATCTTAAAATGAGTGGATTATTTTTAGTTTCTGATTTTTTTTTTGATATATTATAAATATTATTTCTAATTTTTGCTCTACTAGTATTGTCTTTTCCAGAAGAAATAATATCTATATTTTTAATTTTATTTAGCTTCAAAGCTGATTCTAACATTCTAACTCTGTTTGCTGTAGCAAAATTACTTGGATATGGGTAGCTTGATACAATAACTGCAGATTGAATTTTTTTTTCCTTAAATATCATTACAAATCTAAGTATAGTTGGGATATCGTATTTTTTGGCTTTAATCTGATATATTGACTAGGATATTCAACGCCAAACTCAGGGGAGTATTTTGTATTCAATAATTTTGAACTTGCATGTAATACTCTAAGCTTAATTTTTTGTTTATCTTTGAAAAAAATTAAGTATTCATCATTGCATATAGTCGTTACTTTAAGTGATGGATGAAGAAAAAAGTTTATAAATACATTACCTATTTTTCTACTAATAAGATCTTCTATAATTATCTGTTTATCAGATATCTTTATTGATCTTTTATGAACAAAATTAAACCCTTGTATCTTATAACCATCATGAACGGCACTTAAATTTATCGTATTTTTACGTTTTGAATAAGAAATTTCACTTACCGATGCTCTTTTTGCTAGACGAAAGCTTTTCCATATTTGCGAGCTACTTATATTTTTTATATTTAGAGTATTATGGGCCTCAGTAGATTTGTATTCACTTCTTTTTTTACCTTCTTCATACGTGAATACACCTCTATTTGTAAATACTTTGTGATTCTTATAACTTAATTCAAAAGATAAACTATCAGGGTGGCTATGAGATGGAATGTAATTTGATTTTACATTTGAAACATCAAAAATAAGATAAATTTTATGTTCATTTACAATTAAATAGCCAGTTTCCCTAAGGTACCTTAGGCCTTTTAGATCAAATTTTTTATATACACCAAACAATATTTTTTTCTTATATTTTACTAATTCATTAATTTTTGGAGCAATGTTAAGTGCACTATCATTAAAAAAACTAATTTCCTGATTAGGATGTGTCATCAAAGAAAGCCAGTTAAACATCTTCTCAAGCTTACTTACAATTTTTGTTTTTAATTTATTGAGTTGTTTTAAATCATACGCATTAATTATATTTATAATATCTAACAAATCCTCAAGAATAATTGAATGGTACATTGGGCTTTGTTCAAAGTGGCCCCCATCTTGGAGTATTTGCTCGTCTATTTCATTAATAATAATTTTGCTACTTTTTTCTAACCATAAATTACTTTCATCGTTATCAAAATAAATTCCTGAAAAAAGAAGCGCCTTCGCATTTTTAAAAATATGATTACCAAGAATATCACGTTCTAAAAGAGTATTAAGTTGCCTAGTTTGTAAGAAAAGACTCTCGTGAATTTTTGTTTTGAAACTATCATTTAGACTGTTGTCTAAACACCACATAATCCAGTTTACGATACGCAACGAGGTAGGATAAGGATGTAATGCAATGTGTTCTTTTTTAAATTCATTTTTAATCCAATCTAAAATAATCCTCTCACATATTTTGTTTTTAGCATAAACTTTACTACGAAATAAATAATCAAAATAATGTAAATTAAAGTTCCATAGTAAACTTTTTTTAGAATCGTACCAATTAATTTTTTTTAACGATATAAAACTACCAAGTATTTTAATTTTTTGTTTAATAATTTGATTATTACCTAAAACTTTTGAAGTAATTTTATATTTTTTCTTTCTAACTTTTATTTTTTTTATTTTTTTAGAAATTGAAATAGGAATGAAAAACTTCAAAGCCCTGTAGTATACTTGACTCAACTTTAAGTATTTAATTGTGTTAAAATATAAGGCGAGATTATACAACGGATTAAGTTGAATTTGATATTCTAATAGTTAATTCACTTACTTTTATAATCTCACTAATAGAAATTGGACTCAATTTATGATTCTTCACGGAGTCAACAAAGCTTTTAACACATGTTTCATGTCCCTTATCTTGATAAAATAATTTCATTTGAGAAAAGTTTTTAACATTATAGGCTTTTAATGATTTAAAATTATCAATTTTGAAAGAGCAACCATTACAATGTACTTTAAGTTCTTCTTTAGGAAGAAAATTACTGCCATTTGCAAAATAGTTGATGATTGCGATTGAACCATCTTTGAACGATAAGCTAATTGACAAGCTATCTCTATTTTTTGAGTCCATATAACAAAATTTATATTCTATTACTTCTGATTGCATAAAAAAAATTACGAGATCAACAAAGTGACACACTTCTCCTACCACCCTACCACCACCTATCTTTCGATCTTGTATCCAAGTTTCGTTTTCTAAGCTACCAGCATTAATATCGTAAACTAAAAATTTTGGTTGCCTTCTCTCACTAAGTAGTTTCTTCAACTTAATACTAATCTTAGAAAATCTTCTATTGTACCCAATCATCAGTTTGGGACTTTGACCGTTACTGTTAATACTTTCAAAAAAATTTTTTAAATTCTTTAATTGTATTTTATTTATACATAGTGGTTTTTCTACATAAACATTCTTTCCTGATTTAATTAATTCTATAACATAATTTGCATGAGTTTTATGATTTGCTGCTACAACTACAATTTGATCACTCACATTTTTATACAATTCGTCGGGATTAGAAGTAAGTGAATTGAATTTAAATTTTTTACCAAGACTATCATTTTTTATTCCAGTATCTGAGAGTAAGTAATTAAATTTACACCCAGCTTTCTGAAACGAAGGCATCAAAGTTTTGGAAGCAAAATTTCCTGCCCCAATAAAACTAACAGTAATTTTATCACTTTGATCAATAAGTTTTTTTCTGGATTTGTTTAAGTATATTGTATCACTTAATGAATCAGCATTTTTCTTACTATACTCAAATAGCATAGCTAAATACTCACTATCATTACTTGTTAAAAAGCTGTACGCTTTGTCTACATCTTCAATTTTAAAAATATTTGAAATTAAAGGTTCAACTATAATTTTTTTATTACTTAATAATTCTAAAACAGCTTCAATATTTCTACGTTCTGTCCACCTAACATATGGTAATGGATAATCTATGCCATGCACTTCATAATCACGATCATATCTTCCAGGCCCATATGAGCAGGATACTTGAAATGAAATTTCTTTAGCGTAAAAACCATCTCTAGGAATGTTCGTACCTGATTGTCCAATTAATACTATTCTTCCACGCTTCCTGCACAACTTGGTACTTAAATTTATTGGCTCTTCACTTTTCGTATCAGTTGCTATTACAACTGCATCTAATCCATGGCCTTCATTATAGTTTGAACTTATTTGATCAGCATTGTCTATTTTAGATAGATCTATTACTTTAGCACCTGATATTGCAGCAACTTCTACTCTTTTACTGTTATAATCAAGAGCAGTTACATGACAACCATTTGCTCTTAATAATTGTACAGCTAGTTGGCCAACAATACCCAATCCTATTACTGCAACTTTTTCGCCAATAGTTGGTGCGATTAACCTGATACCTTGTAAAGCGATTGATCCAATAATTGAAAAAGTGGCTTCTTTATCTGAAACATTATCAGGAATTTTTACACATAATTGTTCTGATACTTTTATTGCTTCCGCGTGATAACCATTACTGACAACTCTATCTCCTAATTTAAATTTATCATTGTTAATAATATCTATGACCTTTCCTACATTTGAGTAACCTAGAGGCATTGGAGTATTGAGTTTGTTTTTTACAGACTCTATAGTTGGGGCAATCCCGTCATTTTTAATTTTTGAAATTACTTGTTTAACTTTATCTGGCTGACTTTTTACCTTATTAATCCAATTTGATTTCCCAAAATTGATTAACATCTTTTCGGTGCCAGATGAGATCAAAGAATAAGAAGAAGATATGACTACTTGTTTTTCACTTGCTTTTGGTACAGGCAAATCGATAAGGGAGATTTTACCATTTTTAATATCTTGAACTACTTGCTTCATACTTTTAAAAATAATTTCTTTTTGTCAATTTTTGACGGATAGTTAATTAGAACCGCATTGAATTTTCCTTTAAAAACAAAAATACTTCCAGCGGCAGCTCCAACAAGAGAAGTATAATTTATTAAATCTTTTATGTCATTTATATTACCTGCTCCACCAATCAATGTAATTGGTAAAGATGTTAAGGGCCTTATTTTGTCATAAAGTTCAATATCATATCCGAGTTTAGTTCCATCTCGATCAATAGAATTTATAAGAATTTCTCCAGCACCTTCTTCCTCAAAATCTCTAATGATATTTTTAATACTATTATTAATGATACTCGATCCATTATGAGTAAATGCATAATACTTTTTGTCAAAATTATTTTTTTTAATGTCTATTGATACTACAATACTCTGGCTCCCAACTTTTTTAGATGCCTCTCGTATTAAATTTTTTTTATATATTGCCGCAGTATTTAAAGAAACTTTTTCAATTCCTAGGCTAATAATTTTTTCTATTTGATCAACACTATTAATGCCTCCTCCATAGCACACGGGCATTCTGCACTCATTTGCTAATTTGGATATTAGTTCATAATTTGGCAAATAATCAGTTACTTTATTGTCAATGTTTAGAATAATAATTTCATCAACTTCTTTTTCATTAAAAATTCTCACAGTGTTCAAAGGATCGCCTACATATACTGGGTTGTTAAAATTTTTAGTTTTTACCAAAGCATTCTTTTTAATTAGTAAACAAGGAATTATACGTGATCTCAGCATTGATTATATCTTATAAAAATTGTGTAACAATTTAATACCTGAGAGATGGCTTTTTTCTGGGTGAAATTGGACTCCATATAAATTTTTAGATTGAAAAGCAGAAGAAAATTTATCAATATATTCAGTATTTCCAATTTCACAGGTCATATCATTTAATTTTACATAGTAAGAGTGTAAAAAATAAAATGAAAGATCATCAATATTATTGAAAATTTGATTTTTTCTTTCTATTTCAATTGTATTCCAGCCCATATGAGGAATTATTTGATCAATTTCCTTTTTTTTAAATTTTCTTACATGTGCATTTACCCAAGCCAAACCGTCACTTGATCCCTCTTCACTGAAACTAGTCATTATTTGCATTCCTACGCAAACTCCTAAAACTGGAATTTTTTTTTCTAAAGCTATATAATTTAGTGATTCAATTAAACTATTCTTTTTAAGATTATTCATCGCCCAATCAAATGATCCAACTCCAGGTAAAATTAACTTAGACGCCGACTCTAGTTCTGAAGGTGTATTTATGACTTTTGTCTCAATAGAAAGATTTTTATATATATTGGTGAATGCTCTTATATTTCCGAGTCCATAATTTAGAATAGAAATCATCTTTTTTGACCAATTTCTGAATTCAATATTTTTGAAAATAAAGATCCATATTTATAGATATTTTTTTGAGACCGATATTCATAATAATATTTTTTAGGCAAACGAAAATATCCATCTAGTTGGTCTAATGTAATCTCTAATTTATTAGCTATAAATTCTTTGTCTTTATATATCTCATTTGGATCATAAGGTTTTTCATTTAATTCTAAAATAGCTTGATCTCTTGTCATTTGTTTTGTTAATATTAAGCTTGATAATTGAACTTTCCTTACATCATAACCAAACCTCTCAAAAAGCCAGTAACTTTCATAAAACTTTGTGAATCTAGACTCAAAATGTTTTTGAGGATATGGTTTCCATCCAAATTTACTTGAAAGAATTGCCATGGCATCTTTTTTATTATATTCAAAGTAGTTTAGAGGTTTTATTACTTTTATCCTCTTTATAATTGGTAAATAAATCTTGTGCCAAATAATTGACGTCAAGGGAAACGTATCTAATCGACCCACACCATGCTTATTAAAAATATCTTTAAGTTGTGTCGAGTCTGTTTGATAGTACATCCAATCGACAGGATTTCTGATGCCCTCAGTTGCTATATTGGCTCCAGTAAATATATATTTTATGTTATATTTATTTGCAAATTTATACATTGTAGCAAAAAAAGCGTGGTCTTGAGGCGTGTCAATAGTAGATACCCCTGATTTAAAATATGCAAGTTGTAACCTGCGCATCTCATCCCAATTAATAACATCCGTAAACAATTCTAATTTCAGACCATCAACAATCTTTTCAATATTATTAACGGCTAGATCTGAGTTCCAGCCCCCATCAACATGAAAAACTAAGGGGTTTAATCCCATTTCCTCTTTAACCTTATACACCAGATAAGAACTATCTACTCCTCCACTCATGCCTATAATACAATCAAATTCCCCAACTGATTTATTTTTAAAATTATTTATAAATTTATCTTTATTTGATTTCATTTTTTTCCAAGATGGCAAAGTTTTTTCATAAAATGTATTACAATGGTCACAAATACCATTCACATCAAATCTAATTTTTGTGTCAGTGGTATCCATAACGCAGTTGTTACATATTTGACTCATAATTTCTGAAAATAAGATATAAAATTTTTTTGCATAAGAATTGTAAATATAAGGTTAGAATGATCACTTTTGTTTTGAATATTTTCAGTCATGATTTGTTCTATGTATCTTACGTTAAATATAGAATTAAATAATGAGTCTGAGTTTTTAAAGTTATTAAGAATTTTATCATTTTCTTCTTTAATCCATGATCGAATTGGCAGACCAAAACCTGATTTACTACGGTTTACTATTTTATTTGGTAAATATTTTTTTGCAGATTTCTTAAGTATATACTTTCCTGACATAAAATTTACCTTATGTCTTAAATCTATTTTATTTACAAATTTAATAAATTCAAAGTCAAGAAACGGTACTCTAACTTCTATACCATTGGCCATACTCATTTTATCCGTATAAAGGAGGTTTAATGATTTTAAATCATATTCAAAATCAACCTTCATCATTGCCTCGATTAGTTCAAGATCCGAGTAAGTATCAAATAATTCTTCAAATATTCTTTTGCCATTCCATTCTATTTTTTTATTTAAAATATTATTTATGGTATTTTTTGATGACCAACTATACATCTTAAAAAAATTTGTTGACGAATAATTAGAAGAAATCTCTGCAAATCGTTTTACTCTTCTTATAAATGCATTTCCAAGTCCATCAATTTGAGGAATATATTTTAAAATTCCAATTGCACGCAAAACCAAAATAGGCATTGATTTCATAATGTTAGCGGCAATATATCTTCTGTAACCTCCCAATAGTTCATCAGCTCCTTGTCCAGATAATAATACTTTTACTCCCGATTGAGCGGCAAATTTCGATATTAGGTAAGTATTTAAAGCTGAGGGATCTGTAATTTCGCCTTCAGTAAATCTTATAATATCTGGTATTAGTGATAGATAGTTTTTATTAGCTTCTAAAATGTTTAATTTTATATTAAGTTTATCAGCAACAATTTTAGCAAATAATAAATCGTCCGATTGCCCATCATTTTGAAGATCGTAATTTGAGAAGGCTACTGTAAATGCATTTGTTAACTTTGCATTTAGTTTGATAGCCTTTGAAGCTATTACTGAGGAATCTATCCCACCACTTAGCATTAATGACATTGGAACATCACCAATTAGTTGCCGGTCAATTGCATTCGATAATTCAGTATCAAACTCACCAGCCGATAAACTATTCTTTGATTTTGCAAAATTGATGTCAAGATTTTTAAATAATCTTATCTCATTTATCTTCTTACCATCTTTAAAAGTAAAAAGAAAACCCGCCGGTAGTTTGAAAATTTCATTATAAATCGTATTAGGCTCGGGTATGTACATGAATGCCAGCTGATCAGCAATAGACTCAAATCTTAGAGAAAAAGTTAAATCTTTTATTGCTAAAAGGCCTTTTATTTCTGAACAGAAAAATGTTCCTTTTTGTGAAGTATAATATATAGGCTTAACTCCAATAGGATCTCTCAAAACAAACATTTCTTTGGTTTGAGTATCGTATAAGACAATTGCAAATATACCATTGAGTTTTTCTAAGAAAGCAACTCCCTCAAAAGCAAATCCCTCAATAATGACTTCACTATCACTTCTTGTTTTCCACGGGATATTATATTTTAAGTCCAATTCTTTTTTTAATTTTTGGTAGTTATAAATTTCACCATTATAAACTAATATAAATCTCCCAGAATGATCCACCATTGGTTGATTCGCTCTTATATCAAGATCAATGATAGAAAGTCTTGTATGTCCTAAAT
>MDTG01004081.1_pt1 | contig 18061 bp, 17 predicted proteins | sample 811421 | NCBI WGS metagenome assembly MDTG01 (sample SAMN05326645, study PRJNA326480) | marine metagenome | isolation source: seawater | place: Pacific Ocean: South East | collected 2011 | reverse complement strand
TATATTCATATTTAACGCAAAACATCCACTCATATAATCAGTAATTTGTGAATATTTATTCGACAAAGAAAGTCTTGCAATCTTATTTGCGTAAGATGAACCTTTCTCTCTTCTTTTACTAAGTCCAATTAACTTTGAATTCTTTTTAAATCTACTTGCAACTACCAAATCTTTTTTTTCTGAAATAACTTTATTAAGACAACTAATTGCATCATTTAAATCATGCTGACCGTCGCTATCCATAACAAGTGCATAGTCTCCACAACTACTTAATAGACCTTCCTTAATGGCACTACCTAATCCTGATCTCCCAACTCTCTCTATTAATTTTATATTTGAGTATTTGCGTGATAATTTTTTGATTAAAGCTATTGACCCATCATTAGAATTATCATCAACAATTATTATTTCAAAATTATAATTTGTTTCTAATATTTTATTTATTAAGTTTCTTATTAATTTCGATAAATTATTAACTTCGTTATAGCAAGGAAGAATTATAGAAATATACACAAAATTAATCACAATTAATTTATATATAGATAATACTAGAGATATGTAAGAAAATAATTTTTCATTAATACTTTTTTAAATTTATACCTAATAAATTCCTAATAAATTATTATATTTACTCAATTTATTAATTTATTTTATATTTAAAAATACTTTTATCAGATACTACTAATATCGTATCATCCTTAACACCTCCAATTCCATTTGAAATGATTTTTATATTTCCATTTTTTAAACAAAAAAATCTTGGGAGAAATTTAAATGCTCCGCTATCTCCAGAAATTACGATTAGTTCGTTTTTAAATAATTTATTAAAATTATCTATTGCCGGTAGTTTAGATTTAAGTCCATAATTACTATTAGCAATAGGCAAGAGTTCTCTAACAGGGATGTTATGTCTAAGTAATATAGTTGGAAATTTAAGATTAATATTATTGATGTAACTTACTGTTTTTTGCTTTATTTGCCAATTACTTGAAGTACTGTCTTCAATTATAAATTTATAATCTTGAACTTCTACATCAAAAGGAAATCTTATAGGTTGATTAATACTTTTTTTAAATATAATCTCTGATTCTTTTGAAAAAAAATCATGATTTCCTGGGGCGACAAAAATTTTACTATCTTCATTAATAAGAGAATATAATTTTTCCCATTTTTTTTGATTAGGCTTGCTAAATACATCACCAGTAAAAAAGTAATTATTTATTTTTGAGTTATTTTCAATAATAAAAGATTCGAGCCTCTGGTCAATAAAATCATTATGGTTTGAAGGAGAACCATAGGCATGACCTACGATTACAGAAGAATCTTTTGGTATGTTTTTAATAAATTTAAAATCGCAATTTTGAGATTTTGAAACTTTGTAAATCCTAAATGATCTATTTATGTATTTTATTATTTTTGGATAAGCAGGTGTAAATAATAAAAATAAAAATATTGAAAATAAAAGTAGCTTTTTATTAAAAATTTTACGATTTATAGATTGAATATTGAACATTTCTATTGAGTAATATTAAATTTTTATGTAAATTATTTTTTCGTATATTTTACAATTATTAAAAAGACGATAATTGAACAGTTATATTTATTTATGAATATTAAGGTTTATTTTGATAATCGTAGCGGCTTTCCTTGGATTTTTAAAACCAATATTATTAAAAATTTTTATACTTTTTTTGATTAGTATATCTTTAAGAATAATATTAGAATTTACTGGTCAAAGTTGGATTAAAACCACTTCACATACTTCAACTTTAATTTATCTTCCAATCGTAACTTTTGTTATAACAAGTGTTATCTCTGGAAATGTTGCTTTATCTCTTGGGATGGTTGGTGCTTTATCAATAGTAAGATTTAGGAATCCTGTACGTTCCCCATTAGAATTAACAGTTTATTTCACAGCTATTGCAATGGGTATATCAGCTTCTGCAAATATAAAATGGTTGGTCGTATTGGCCTTTTCAATTTATATAGTTCTATTTGGATTAATATTAATTTCAATAATATCCAAAAGGATCTTAAAAAAAGAATTTTTCATCAGCTCTTTTTCAGAAGGAAATTCACTTTGTTCATTAGAAATTAATGCGTCTAATAATGTAAAAAGTTTAGATGATAGTTATATGCTCAAATCTAAAAGTTCTGTTGCCGGTAAAAAACAATACTTATTAGTATCAAGTAGTTTTAATCAACTAAGGGATTTAGCAAAAGAATTAGATAATAACGAATTAGTAATTGACTATAATTTAAATCAATGTTAAAAAAGCTATTCCTTCTCATAGGTTTAATTATTTTTAACTCTCCAAATTATGCAAAACCAGTTTTATCTGCCTGTGATTTTAAAACTGGAGATTATATTGATCAATTAGATAATCCTAATTCTATAAAAAATTTAGATATTAAAGTAGCTAAATCAAAAAAATACATAATAAATTTCTTAAAAACCCTTTTATCAACTCAGGAATCCAGCAGAAGTATTAATCCCAAGTTTAAAAAGAAATTTAATGCCAATATTGTTATTAATTATAATTTTGGCACGTGTAGTTATACAGGACAAATTTGGCAGAATGGAGATTGGCTTGATCATCTAAGCTTCAAAAATGGAAAGCCTGTTAGGTCTCTTAATGTAAAAATGAATGATGGAAATTTACTTAACGCCACAAAGTTTAAATTACTATTGCCAGAAACTCGTAATGGAAAGAATGAAATACTTGCTGCACTAATATCTAGGAATTTGGGTTTTATTGCTCCAGAGACCTTTGAAATTGAAGTTAGTGTGAATAGTACTAAACATAAGATGTTATTTCAAGAAGATTCTCAAAAAGAATTATTGGAAAGGAATAATAGAAGAGAAGGACCTATTTTTGAGGGAGATGAAACTTTATTATGGGGTAAGGAAAATTTTGAATTGTTTGGTAATGTTGGAGGTGGTGGTTTAGAAACAATTTCACTTTCGAGACTAATTAATAATAATTGGTTTCTTAAGGGCAAGAGCTCTCAATTTATAACTTTAAAAGCTTATAGTGAGTTACAAGATGCGTATCTCGATTACTCAAATAATTACATACAAACTTCATATTATTTAAAACCAAATAAAATTACTAATGATAAATTTACAGATTTTAATTTTTTAATGTTAGCTTTAAATGGAACACATGCTCTTCGACCCCATAATAGAAAATATTACTTTAATAGTTTTACTGAACAATTTGAACCAATATACTATGATGGTGATGTTAAAATAAACAGATTAATTTACGATAATAAAAATATAGATAGATTAAATTTTTCATCAAATTACAATTTTCCACATAGCAACAAAATAATTACCAAAAAATTTTTATTAGATATAAAAAATCAATATAAAGAAAGAGTCAAAAATTATAATTATTTAGATGACTTATTTCTAGCCAATAATTTTTCAATATTTAAAAGAAATTCAAACTATATTCAATCAAAGATAAAAGATAGTAGTTCAGGAGCTATCAATTCTAATTATAAAATTAATAGAGAAAAGTTTTTGAATAAGAATTCAGAATATAATATTGAAAATAAAATTATTAAAAGCTTTGTAATTAATAATGATGTTGTTAATTTAGTCCTTGAAGACGATCAGATTGAAGTCAAAGATAAATTTGAATTTGCAAGAGTTTTGAGTAGAAAGAAGATTAATGGAGAAAAGTATCTATATTTGCCGGAAATTAAGACGTCAAATAATAAAGATGATTTTAAACAAACTAATTTTGAAGATATCGTAATACTCCATCCTAAAAAGGTAGAAATTGAATTAATCAATAGTAAGAAAAATAAAAAACTTATGATAAATTCTCTCGAGCCAAATCAATCTGTTCTGATAAAAGATAGCTTATTGAAAAATATAGAGATTATATACAACAATGGGAAAAGTAATTCTGAATCTGAAAAATTAGATCAAAGATTTAATAAAAAAGGATTAACAGGATGCCTTAATATTTATAATTCAGTATTAGATCAAATATCAATTAAAGTAATTGGCGGCGAATGTGAAGATAGCTTAAATATTATTAACTCGATAGGGGATATTTCTAATATTAATATTTCAAATGCTTATCAAGATGCAATTGATTTAGATTTTTCAAATGTAAAAATAAAAAAAATCGATATTGTTAATGCTGGTAATGATTGTTTTGATGTAAGCGGGGGGACCTACTTTATTGGAAATGGCAAATTTTATAATTGCAAAGACAAGGCTATTTCTGTTGGAGAAAAATCTAGATTAGAAATTGATGAAATATTTATTGATTATGCAAAAACTGGGATTGCCGTAAAGGATTTATCAAAACTAAGTGCTAGAAGATCAACTATAAATAATTCTAGTGTTTGTGTACATGCCTTTCAAAAGAAAAAAGAATTTGGAGGAGCATCAGCAAAATTTGAAAATATAAATTGTGATGGAAATTATTTAGAAGATAATAATTCAATAATTTTATATTAGTTAAATATTATGAGCTTCCGAAAAGAAAAAAAATTCAGACTTACAAATAGTGATCAAAAACTTTTAAGAACATCATTAATCCGAAGTGGGATGAAGCAGCTACACCCTCCAAGAATTGTTAATAGTTGTTATTTTGATACTAAAGATTTGAAGATGTTTTGGGACTCAGATGAGGGATTGTTGCCTAGGAAAAAAATTAGATATAGGTGGTATGAAAATGAAAATATAATAAATAAAGAAGTGAAGGTCTCATCGGAAGAAGGAAGATTTAAAGTATTTAATGAGGCAAAGGGATTAACATTAGATAATTTATATAATCTTAAGTTATGTGATAATAATTACGGTTTACTATATCCAACCTTAATAATAAGTTATGAAAGATGTTATTTCTTATTCAAAAAAATGAGATTTACTTTTGATACAAATATAAAATATACAAATTTAAGGAATTTTATTAAAAATAAAATAAATGATATTGAAAGTGTTATGGAAATAAAAGCAAATATTAATACTGCAGAAGATTACTTAGAAAAAATTGTAAATATTCAACCCGCAAGGTTTTCTAAATATTGCAGAGGTATTTTAAGTTTTCATAATATTTGAATAAATCATGTTAATAAGATTTATTCAAATATAAACCAAAATTTATTTCTAAATAAAAAAAATTTTTAACAATAAATCAAAAGGTAAAAATATAAATTATAAAAATTATCTTAAAAACGTCAAATGTTGAATATTTTTTTAATCAAAATACTTATCTGTTGGATCTGAAGAATCTCTAATAACTAATAACTTAGTATCCTCAAGAAATTCAATTTTAGATTTATCATTCGGTTCATATATAAAAATATCCCCTTCTTCATAAACTTCATTAGAAATAATATTTTTTACTTTACCTTTTAAAATTAAATTGTATTCATTAGATCTTAAATGATAATGCCCATCAGAAATAGATCCTTTTTGTAATTTATGTATGCCAACTTCAACATTATCTCTCTTGAAAAGTGATGGCTCAAAATCACCAACTAACCATCCACCCTTGAAATTTTTAAGTTCTAATAATTTCATATTTAATTAATTTTCATTGAAAAGTTTTTGTAATCTTAGCTGATGCCTCCCTCCTTCAAATTTAGAGGCACTAATTATTTCATAATATCTTTTGAGCAGTTCCATGGATGTACTTATCGTTGGTATAGCAAAGAAATGCGCATCATTATGTTTGACGGCAAATTCTGCAGCAAAATCACTGTATATTAAAGCACTTCTAATTCCTTTATGTTTGTTAGCTGCAATATTTACGCCTTGACCTGATCTACAAAAAGTAAAACATTTATCTATCGAATGTTCATGGTATGCTTCAACCAGTTTTTCTATATTATCTGTATAGTCAGTATGTAAATGTTCTTTATGATTGACTGAATAATCAATGAAATCTATTTCATTTTCTTCAAGAAAGTCAATAAATTGATCTTTTAGTTTCTTCCCCGAATGATCTGATGCCAAACCAACAACATTAGGTCTAGGATGCAATCTTTTTTTTGTAAATTCGTATTCTAATGGTGTGCCGAATGCCAAGAATGTTGACATTTCAATAATCTTTACCTTTAAACCTTCTTTAATAAGGTAGTTATAAACTGGGGTTATAAAGAATTCACCTAAAGTTGTATTGTCTTCACTCATCATTTTCTTCCCAAATCTTGAAAAAATTCTAAATGAGCTGAAGTAATATACACCAACTGCTGCTTGATCGGATATCACTTTTTTTTCTGCAGCTTCAATAGCACTATAATTACTATCGTAAGATAGATAAGAGTACTGTGGCGAATTTGCTTTTATGGTAAAAACAGCACCTCCCGGAGAACCTTTTAGAGGATCTTTATAACAATCTATGGCAGGTTCGCTATGGATATCTAAAGTATGAATATATAATGGCTCATCATCATCTATAAAATCCTCTGCGAGCAAAACTGTTTCAAGTGTTCCGCGAGTTTGTTTATCAGTAACAATGATCTTACAACCTTTATATTCATCTTGGATCTTTTTGTCTAAAAAAAATTCATCGCAAACATCTTTTCTTAATAAGAAAATCATATCTTCATTTTTAGAAATTACATTAGATAGACTATATGTAATAGCAGTTTCTCCCGCTAAAGGTAAAAGTTGCTTGGGTAAAGGGTAATTTTCAGCTTTAAACCTTGCACCTAAACCTAACACTGGTATTACGATCTTCATGTATAGCCAATAATTGAAAAAATTATAACACTACATTGAGATAGTCAGTAAAAAATTATTAAATAATTTTCAATAAATATTGGTAAATTTGGGATTTTCTAATAGTATATAAATTTACTTAAAGTATTTTGGAAGTTATAGATTGTAATTCTCATAATGGCTGGTATATAGGTGATTTTAAACCTAATTTAATAAACTCAAAAGAGTTTGAGTTTGGTTATAAAAAAATCCCCAAAGGGTCTAAACCAGATTATCATTTTCATAAATTAAAAACAGAATTTACTATACTAATCCAAGGAAAAATTATACTTGAAAAAAGTAATCAATTAATTGAACCTGTAACTTGTATAAAATTATTACCGGGGGAAAGAAATGATCAATCTTTTATTGAGGATTCGATTATTATGATAATAAATACACCTAGCATAAAGGGTGACAAATATTTCTGATATAGTTCTAATAGCTCATAGGGGATTATTCAAAGGCCCTTCAAAAGAATTAGAAAACAATCCTGACAATATTATTTTTAACATTAAAAATTTTCCTAAAATTATAAATGAAATAGATATTAATATTCTAAAAAATGGAATATATACTGGGCATGACCATCCTCAGTATGAAATTGATATTGATTTTATTCTTGAAAATGTAAATCACTTAATTTTGCATATTAAAAAAATTGAATATAATTCATCTTTTGCGTTGGAAGCTTTATGTAAGCTCTATAAATTTTGTCATTGCTTTTCTCATGAAGAAGACTGCTTTACTATTACCAACAAGGGATTTATTTGGAGTCACCCACGAATGGGTTTCAGAAGAAATACAATTTTTGTAATGCCAGAAAAAGTAATACCTTTGTCTTCAGATGAATTTATTAATAATTTGAATCTTTTAAAAGGAGTTTGTACAAATTTCCCCTTAGAAATTTTGCAAATATTAAATAAAGATCATATCGATTTTTCTATTTAATTCATTAAGATATTTTGATGAAAAATAAAAATTGGTTCTTTATTCACCATCATCCAAATCAAGAAGAGGCATGGAGTACTCCAAAAGGCTTTATTTTGGCTTTAAGAGACTCTGGCATAAAAGTATTTGATTATTCTTTTGAGGATCCCAATAACTTCTTTTTTCCTTCAAATAAGTACTTTGTTGATAATGAAATTTCGGTTGCTATTTCTTTTTATGCTGGTAAAAATGAAATTTTAGAAGAAGGTTTGTCGAAAATCAAACAAGAATTGAATATAATCATCATTAATGAATTAGGCGATGAGCCACAAACTTTATCTCAAAATGCAAGGAAGGTTGAAATTTCAGATATCTCACTAACCCCAGATTATAGATCTTCACTTTATTGGAAAAATCAGGGACATAATTGTTTTTGGTTTAATCATTGGGCGGACACTGCTATTTTTAACAGTAATATAGAATCAAACAAGGTTTTATTTGTAGGGACTTCCATTGGAAGAAGAAAATATAGTTTATTTTTGAAAATTCTTCTTGGAAATTCTTTCCTAAATAAACGCTGCTCTCCAAAGGAAAATGCACTTATTTATAAAAAAAGTAAGATTGTTTTTCAATATGCAAGATGGAATGAAATTACTAGAAGAATATTTGAAGCGGCAGCTTGTAATTGTTGCATACTTACAAACCGTTTACCAGAATACACTCAAATAGAAACAATTTTTGCCCATAATGTTTCTGCCATCTACTATAGTGGCCCTCTAAATCTAATGTATCAACTTATAAGATTAAAAATCAAACCAAATCTTCACAAAGAGATAGCTTATAATGCTTACAAAATTGTTCATAAAAATCATACACAAAAATCAAGAGCCCATAATTTAATACGTCTAGTTAATGAATTCGCATTAAAGAAATAAATTTCCAAATATTTTTAAAAACTTTTATTCAATAACCATATTTTTTAAACTAAAAAATATTAATAACATATACATCATAAATAATAATTAGTTATGTTTAAATAAAGATTTATATTAATAGATTGCCACTGAGTCCAATCTAAAAATTTAATAAAAAAACTAATGGATCCTAAAAAGCCAGATATTATTTTAATAAATGAATTAAATAAAAATTATAAAATTTATAAGTTAAATACTCGAAAAATACTTATTGGAAATCTTTTAATTTTTACAGGAAGATTAAAAAAATTATTTTTAAGAAAAAATAAATTCCCTATTTTACATGCTGCAATGTGTGCAATTATTTTTTCTAAACCTGAGTTGAAAAAATATTTTTTAGTTAGAAAATTTTTAGGGCTTTTTAAAAGATTTTCAAAATACCCATATAGTTTGATTTATCAAAATAATCCTAATTTAGAATTAAGGCTTATTTCAGATAAAAATATTCATTCTGATAAAAAAAACAAAATACTCACTGACAGGATTTCTTTCCTAAATAGTAAGGAAACTAAAGTGCATAAATCTCTTTATCCATCAGATTTAAGTGGGCATGTATTTATATTCCCAGGATTAGTAAAAAATATTTCTTATACAAAAGAATTTATTAAGTTTCTTAATAGCAGAAATGCATCAATTATTTTCTCTATCGGAAATGGTTGCGAAATTTATCTTAATGAATTTAAAAATTTAAAGGATATTTATATAACAAACATTGAAAACTATAAAAAATATTCTGAAATGATAGATATCCTTAATGAAAAAAAAATATTTTACTTATTTCCATTTTTAAAACTTGATTGTGCTTTTGAAAAATTAAAAGAAATCGAAAAAAATAGAAATAAAAAATTTGCTTATGTGCATAAGTTAAGAGTAGACATGATCTATTTTCAACCTCATCTGTTATTCAGTAAAGAATATATCAAATGGCTAGATAATGATTCTAATTTAATTACTCAAGGTGATTTATCTTTTTCAGGTTCAAGAAATACATTTAATGTATTTAATAAAATAGCTAATTTCTTCTTTGATTTTTTCAAAAAAGATCCTTATAGTATAGATAAAATTAACATTGAACATTTACGAAATTCTAATCCTGATTCATTTTCTTGGGCAGGGTTTGCTTTTTCAAGAAAAATGCTTAAGGCAATAGGTCTAAGTAATCCAGAATTTCTATCAGATAAGCAACTATACAATGCTTTATCCAGTTTTGAATTTGAAAAGGCGCAAGAATCACAATCATATCTTCTTAATTCAGATGACAAAGCAGATAAGTATGTAAGGTCTCCAGGTACTGATATGCCACCAGAAATCATATTTGCAAAGCTACTTAATTCAAATAACGTTAAAATAACAACACATGATGGTATTTTAGGAAAGGTGATGAGATAGATCAGTCTTTAAATCTTAATCTTTTAAAAAAAATAGTGATTAATAAATCTCTGGTAAAATAAAATATATTCCTAGAAAAAATTTATAATATTTTTACGAATTTTTATTCAGATATAGGGTTTTACTTAATTTTCAGATTGATATTAAAAGTTTGCATAAGAAGTTTAGAAATAATATTTTTTAGTCACTCGATTAAGCGGCAATTAATGAAGCTTATTTAATTTTTTTAAAGAAGGTAATAAAGAAAAAAAAAAGATGCTAAATTCGACTTACTAAATTTATCTAGTAATATTATTACTTTAGTTAGTTTACTAAAATTTAATAAATTCATATTCAAAACAACTTAGAACAAATTATAGTATTTATATTCTTTTATTTAAATTAATTAGGCATGGTACAAAGAAAATACGGGGAAAATATATTAGATGAATATCAATTAGGTGATAATGGAATCCCCTCACAAATTTTCAAATTAAATTCTAAAGATGAAAAATATTCACCAACAATAGTTATGGTTGGCGCTCATGATGGAGTACATGGTGAACAGTATGGACTAATGAATTATCTTGAAGATTTGAATTATTTTGAACTTTATCTTATTGAACCTGTAGAAAAATTTTTTAATCAATTAGCTGAAGTATATGAAAAGTTTGGATCAAATGTGCATTATTTAAATTATGCAATTACCGAAAAAACTGGAGAGGATAAGATGATAGATCAAGGTGTTATGTCAAAAATTGGGGAAGGTGATTTAAAGGTGAAAACAAAAACTTGGTCAGATTTTACTCTTGAAAATAATATAAATCAAATTGATATTTTGATACTTGATTGCGAAGGTTATGAATATGAAATATTAAAACAAATAGATTTTGTAAAGAATCCTATAAAATCTATTAGATACGAATATCTATGGTTAAACAAACTAAAAAGATGGAGATTAGATTGGTTTCTGAAAAAAAATAAATATAAAATTAGCCTATGCGTAAATGATCCAAAATATAATAAAATTGCATTATTGAATTAATTAATTCATAGTCTAAACTAGTCAATAGTAAGAAATTTCGCTATATCGTCAACTATTAACTAATACGTCAAACTTTTTTCTGGTTGATTCAGAGATTACTAATTTTTAATTTTGCTAGTTTTTAATTAATATTCAAAATATAAATATTTAAAAATAGGATTTACCTAAAAATATTTCCTAATGAAATTAATTAATTTTTTAAAAAATATTATTTTAAGGAATGAATTTATTTTTTTTATAAAATTTATAAAATTATTTTGGTATGGTTGATTCTGCTTTGGCTTTTGATCAACGAGAAATTTATTATCTATTTTCAGTGCATTTAAAACTTCATCTTTACTTAATTTTGATTCCCATAAATAAAAACCTTCAGGTTCTGAATATGGATATTCTCTAGCAACATTTCTAGGGCAGAATTCTCTATTAATCTTTTGACTTTCAAAATGATATCCTAATAATGTTTCAGCATGATTACCAATTTTTTTATCTCTATATTCACGTGCATAAAGATATAAAGAGTAATATTTATTCATAGCCTCTGGAGATCCAAATGCCATAATATCACCTATTGCATTTGGATTTAATGATTTAAAATCCCAGTCATATGGTACATATACAGAGTTTATATTTTTTTTAGATGCCCTTGCTAAATTATGATCAATTTGATCAAAACAGAAAAAATCTGGTCTCAAATTGTATACCAAGTCATATTTGATATTCCCCAATTTCTCAAAATCTATTCTCATTTGATTTGCAAGATATCTACATCTCCATGAACTTATAACATTTTTTAGATTTGAAGATTTATTCGTTATTTCCCAATCTTTGAAACCTGTAACTTCATTTATTTCATCTTCAATATCCTTCCCCCAATTTTGAATTACATATTCTTTTGGTTTGTATAAATTAACGAATCTTTCTTCAGCCTCTTCTAGCTTAAGATATCCTGAATAACCCGCAAAGAAAATATCTTTTGATTCAAAAAAGGTATCATTTAAAATAAATTTCTCAGTAGTAAAAAATGTATGCTCAAAATTTCTTAACATTCCAGACATTATTATTGCCAATTTCATTACTTGTTAAAGTTAAGGTATTTCCAAGATCCAATTATAATATATATAAGAATCTAATAATTCTTATATATTTTTGGAATTTAGTATTAAGACTTTTTAAATTTGAATTCTAATATTTAAAAAGTTACTATCATTACTTTTTTTGATTATGAAAATTGAAGAGGAATAAAGTACCTTATTAATTCTTGCCGCAGATCATAAGGCCATGAGGATTGGAACCGTTGACCCCCTGCCTATAATGCAGATCACCAATCAATCTATAACTATATTTCGCAACTATTTTCGCTGATAAGCTACTGATGGAGTTAGTCTTAATAATACATGGTTATTGGAAAATAAATTAGGGTGGGATGGAATTCTTGCTGAGCTCCAAACTCAACAAAAAAGTTTGACTCTTTATTTTTGATAAAAGCGATAGCAAATAAATCTTGAGCTAGTTTAGCTTTTTTTTAATTAAAGAAACTCTAAAGTAATTATATAATTTATCATCTACTATAATAGATCAGAATTTATATGCTTACTTTGACCAATTCAAAAATATTATTGTGTTATACCGGTGAGCCTAGAGGCATTAAGAAAAGCCTTGAAAATAGAAAAAAAGCTATTGAAGAATTTTATAAAAAAAAATATTTAATTGAATCAAATTATTTGATTTATTTTTCACCCTCTCAAAACTTAAAAAATAAAAATCTTATTTTTAAGAAAATTAAATATATCAATGAAGATAAAATTTTAAAGAACTTAATATTGAGAAATAAAAAATTTGGAGAAAATATATATAGATATTTCTTTGAACAAAAATATAAATTATTAGATTTAATAATAAAAGAAAACACACTTGATAAAAACGATACCATAATTCTTACAAGAACTGACTGGCTATTCACATATGAGACTAGAAAACTTATAGATTGTTCCCAAAAAGAGAATAAGATAGTCACACCATACGTAAGTGATGAAATACTCGAACATAATGCGATTGTCTATAAATTACTATTTGATCAAATATTTATTATTCCAGGAAATCTAGCAAAAAATATGTTATCTGCCTTGGAAGCATCTATAAAATTTTGTGATGATCAAGTTTCTTCAAAGACAAAAAACTTAATGAAGGGAGGAAATGGAATGAATAGATTTGGATTGAACCCGGAACAATTATTGGGATTAGGATTTTCAAAATGTAATTTATGGGAATCACAAAAAACTATAACGCTTAATTACTCTTATCCACCAAATATGTATAACGCATCGAGGCATAATCTTATTAGGCATGATGCACACATTTGGATGAGATTATCTTTAAATGATATCTTTACTAAATATGTTTGGTACTTAAAACCTTTAATAGCGAAAAAAATCAAAAATTTTTTAAAAGTTTTAAATATCAAATACCATAATTAATTTTTTTCTTTAAAAGTGAATTTATGAAAGTATTTGTAATGCACTATAAACCCTTAATTGAGAGAAAAAAAAGCATCATTAATTTATTAAAAGAACTTAAATTAGATGGGCAATTCATTCTTGACTTTGATAGAGAAGAGATAGAAGAATTATATAAAAATTACGATGTCAATCATTCTTTGTGGAAAAAACAACTGCAATTAACAAAGAATGTCTTTTTAAAAAATAAAACAAACAAAATTAATAATTTAAAAGATTTTATAAAGGATAAGTATCAAAGTTATTTATCCAAAGTTTTTACTCCTAAATGGATGTTACCCAGAAAGCTTTCTTTGTCAGAAATAAGTCTTACACTTAAACATTTATCAGCCTTAAAACAAATAAGTAAATTGAATGAACCTGCCTTAATTATTGAAGACGATGTAATCATTAAGCCTATTACAAAAGAGTTAATTGAAAAAGCATTTGTCTTATGTAAGCAGAAATATGACTATGTTGATCTTGGCGGAGGTTGTAACTTACCTCTATTCAAAAATGATAAGCAAATTAAAATCTATGAAAATTTTATTGATTTAAACATTCCTAGGAGTAGGACAACTGCCGCTTATATGATCAATGCAAAAGCAGCAAATATAATTGCTAAGAATTTAACGCCTATCGTAATGCCTATTGATTGGCAGCTTCAGTATCTATTTTTGAAGTACAATTTTAGAGTTGCATGGGCAATTCCACCGGCATTTATTCATGGTTCAGAAAGTATATTTACAACTACTATAGAGAAGTCATAATGAGATACTATAAGAAAATATTTAAAGTAATTTTATTAAAAAAAGATGATATTTAAATATAAATTTAAATTTTTAAAAAATAAGATCTTTATATTTCTCTCTATTGTTTTAGGATTTAATGCAGTTGATTTGTTAGCGAAAAATATCTTTTTTTCAAAAGAAGAAAAACCTATTATTTCTAAAAATAAAAATGAAATATTAGACAATCACAACTCTAATGAAAACTTAATTGCAAGTATAAAATGGAAAAAAATTGAAAATGGGAAAATCATTTCAAAAAAGAAAATTGATTGGAAAAAAAGTGATGAAAAAAAATATATTAAAAAAATAAAAAAAAATAAAAGTGATAATCAATATATAAGATCAGTTTCTTCACTAAATAGATCAATTATATTTAATGATTATATTGTAGGTCCTGACATCTCTTGGTTAGTTCCTCCAGGTCTCGCATGGAATGGTATTTATAGTTTTGACGGTTCTGTAAGGGGTTATAGCAGAAGAAAAAAAGGACAGGGTTTCTTGGGTTTTAATGGTGGAGATGCTGTTGGTCAATTCTATTATCAATTCCTTAAAAAAGAAAAATATAACCTGGGAATAAATTTTGGTGTTAGAAGCGTCTACGATAAAGAAAATGCAGGAACTAAAGGATCAAGAATAGGGGAGGGACTTTCATCAGGTTTTAGGATAGACTATGCAATTTCAAATAGTTCAGGGTTTGCATTTGGTGCAGAACAATTACTCCATTTCGATGGCTTAACAGATACTGGTAGAGATATATATGCCACAGTATCAAAAGCATGGTGGAAAGAAGATAAATTCCCTGTAAATGTTGCTACTGCAGGATTTGGTACTGGTAAATTAGGAGAAGGGAGCATAAAAGGTTTATGTTCTGATCTTCTGGGGGGATCAGGTACAGAAATTAAACATCAAAGATCCTTGTGTTGGGCACCTATTTTCTCATTGGCTAGAGTTCACAATGATAAACATTCAACCTTTTTTGAATACAATAGTTATTATTTTCTGTTAGGTCAATCATATGCACCATTTAAGGAAGTTCCTATTAGAGGGACATTTGCTGTTGTATTATCTGATCATATTCATAATTATAAATTAAAGAATTTTGATGAATTAACTTGGGTTTTCAGATTAAGTGCAGGATTTTGATAGACAAAACTTATTCAAACTTTTCTCCATACTGCAAGTAATTTTCCTTGAATAGTTACTTGTTCTAAATCTAATATTATGGGTTCATATCCTGGATTAGCAGCTTCTAAATTTATCTTATTTCCTCTTCTAAAAAAATATTTTAGTGTTGTTCCAAGACCAGGAACCAAAGCTGTTACTATTGTTCCATTTTTTATTGAAAAATTATCCCTTACCGGTTCCATTAAAACCATATCTCCGTGAGCAATACAAGCATCTATCATTGAATCTCCATTTACAGTAAGTGCGAAAATATCCTTTTTTTTAAAGATATCTGACATATCTAGATTTTCACTAACGTCAGAAAATGTTTCAATTAAACCGCCTGCAGCTACTGATCCCATAATAGGAATTCCATTAAAAATTTCATCAGCCAATTTTAATGTTCTTGCTTTACCTTCTTGCCATGATATGAAGCCTTTTTCTTGCAAATGCTTCAAACGGCTTTGTATTGGTGCTGGTGATTTAAGACCCATAGCTACCATCATTTGCCTAATTGATGGACTATGTTTAAACTCTTTTACATAATTTTGGATCCAAAGATAAAGCTCATTTTGCGCTTCGGTTAGATTATTTTTAATAGGATTTATCAAAAGAAAAATACAAACTAATACATTTGTACCGTTTTTAAAGCTAAATTGCAAGCCTCTTAGCTAAGGAGACATGCTAAAAGGGCTTGTTGAGCATGCATTCTATTTTCTGCCTGTTCAAAGATTCTACTTTTTTTACTTTCAATTATTTCATCAGTTATTTCTTTATCTCTATAAGCAGGAAGGCAGTGCAGAATAATTGCATTTTTATCAGCATTCCTTACTAAACTTTGATCAATAGTAAATCCAAGAAAGTCTTTATCTTTCTTTTCTTTTTTATTTTCTTCCCCCATAGATGACCAAACATCAGTATATAAAACATTTGCTCCCTGTACTGCAGTAATTGGATCATTAGTTATTTTTAATAAATTTTTATTCTTGTATATTTTTTTTGCACTATTGATAATTAAATCATTTGGTTCATAACCTTTAGGACATGCAATCCTAACTTCTATACCTAATAAAGCACCGCATAAAATAAGAGAATTTGCGACATTATTACCATCACCTATAAACGTTAATATTAAATCTTTAAAATCAAGAAATTCATCTTGAATTGTTAAAAAATCAGCTAGGGCCTGACATGGATGCTCTAAATCAGTTAAGGCATTGATCACAGGTATTGAAGACCACTTTGCATATTCTTCCAAATCTGAATGATCAAAAGTTCTAATTGCAATAGCATCGCAATATCTACTAAGAACCCTCGCAGTATCTTTAATTGGCTCTCCTCTTCCTATTTGTGATGTTGTGGGGTTCAAGTCAATAGTGGTTCCACCCAATCTTGTCATAGCAACCTGAAAACTAACTCTTGTACGTGTTGATGACTTGTCAAAAATCAATCCTAAAACTTTTTTATTAAGATCAATATTTATTTTTTTATTTTTGAAATTATTTGCAAGTTCAAGAATATGAAAAAACTCATTGGTTGATATATCCAAGCTTGATAGGAAATTATTTTTAGCAACCTTATTTGGTCTGAGCATGTATATTTCTAGTTAGATCTAGATTTTACTATGCTGGCATTTTACTCTCTGCCAAGAGAGTTTTGAGATCCTCACCTTCTATAACTTCCTCTTGAAGAATTTTTTGAGAAATCGACTCAAGAAGAGATAAGTTGTTCCTTAAAATATTAAGTGCAGTTTCATGAGCATCATCAACTAGATCTCTTACCTCTTTATCTATTGCTTGAGCAGTAGCGTCACTAACAGATCTTCTTGGATTATTTCCATTTCCCAAAAACTGCCCTCCGCCTTGTTTATCGTAAGCAAGAGGTCCAAGAATATCGCTCATTCCGAATGTACCTACCATTTGTTCGGCTATATCAGTTGCTCTTTGTAAATCGTTGGAAGCTCCGGTGGTAATCTTTCCGAAAACAACCTCTTCTGCAGATCTTCCTCCAAGTAGTGTAGCTATTTGTCCTTTAAGTTCTTCTTTAGAATTCAAGAATCTTTCTTCAGTAGGTAGTTGAAGTGTATATCCTAGTGCGCTCATACCTCTAGGTACAATTGAAATCTTTGCCACTTTTGAACCTCCAGGCATAAGATGACCAACTATTGCATGACCAACTTCGTGATATGCAACGACTTTCTTTTCGTCATCTTGCAAAACCCTACTCTTCTTTTCCAAACCAGCCACAACTCTCTCAATTGCTTCACTTAAGTCTTGTTGTTCTACACTTTTCCTTTTTGCTCTAGCCGCGAGCAAAGCAGCCTCATTAACCATATTTGCTAAATCAGCCCCGGCAAATCCGCTTGTAGCTTGAGCAATAGAATCAAGGTCTATAGACTCAGCAAGTTTTACTTTTTTTGTATATATTTCCAAAATTGTTTTCCTTCCAGACAAGTCAGGTCTATCAACTAAAACTTGCCTATCAAATCTGCCAGGCCTCAATAGAGCAGCATCAAGAACCTCTGGTTGGTTTGTAGCTGCAAGAACTATGACAGGTTTATC
>MDTG01236141.1_pt1 | contig 18063 bp, 17 predicted proteins | sample 811421 | NCBI WGS metagenome assembly MDTG01 (sample SAMN05326645, study PRJNA326480) | marine metagenome | isolation source: seawater | place: Pacific Ocean: South East | collected 2011 | reverse complement strand
ATCAGTATCAAAACCCATAAGGTGATAAGTAGGTCCAGTTGGATAATCAACGTTTGGATGTATATCTTTTCTTTTAATCATTACTTTTTTAACAATATCGTAAATTTTAATAAACTTATTATCTTTCTTTAATTTAGAAACTTTTTTAAAGTATTTTTCCATAGTAGGCACTCTTGAGTCACCTTTTTTATAAACTCTATGACCAAATCCCATAACAACTTCTTTTTCATCAAGCGCTTTGTTAATCCATTTTAATGCATTTTCAGGTTTTTTGATTTTATTCATCATATGCATAACTTCTTCATTTGCACCACCATGCAAAGGACCTTTTAAACTTGCTATTGCTCCTGTTATTGCTCCGTGGATATCAGATAAACTGCTTGTTATAGTTCTAGCGGTAAAAGTTGAAACATTAAAGCTATGTTCTGCATAAAGAATTAAAGATACATCAAAAGCTTTAACAATATCTTTATTTGGAACTCTTCCAAAACACATATAAAAAAAGTTTTCAGAAAATGTTAAATCTTTTTTTGGAGGAATAATTTTTTTCCCTTTTCTTGCTCTAAAGAATGCTGCAATCGCTGTAGGAGTTTTAGCAAATATTTTAATTGCTTTTTTCATATTTGCTTTTGGAGAATTATTTGATGTTTCTTTATCTTCTAAACCTAAAACACTAACAATAGTTCTGGCTACATCCATTGGATGTGCTTTTTTAGGCATATGCCTCACAATTTCTTTGAGGTTAACAGTTATTTTTCTATGTTCCTCTAATTCTTTTTTAAATTTTTTTAATTCTTTCTTATTTGGTAAATCACCATTTAAGACAAGATAGGCGACTTCCTCAAAAATACATTTTTCACAAAGATCTTGCACCGCGTAACCTCTATAAGTTAAAGAGTTAATATCAGGCATTACTTGAGATATTGTTGTTTCGTCAACAACTATACCTAATAAACCTTTTTTTATCTCATCGCTCATTATTCGTGACCTTCTGAACTAAAATTATAAATCTTTTCATCTAATGAATTGTATTTTTCATACTCAACAATTTCATATAATCTTTTTCTAGTTTGCATCTTATCAATAATGTTATTTTGATGTCCATCTTCAAAAATAACGCGCAGTCCATCCTCGACGCTTTTCATAGCCAATCTTTGTGAAGTTACGGGGTAAATTACTATATTGTAACCTAAACTTTCTAATTCTTTATAATTTAAAAGTTTAGTTTTTCCAAATTCAGTCATATTAGCTATTAGATAGCAATCTAAAGATTTTCTTACTTTTTCAAATTCAATTTCATCTTTAAGAGCTTCTGGAAAGATAATTTCAGCACCTGCATCTATATAAGCTTTACATCTGTCAATCATCTTATCCAAACCCTCAACATTGTTTGCATCAGATCTTGCAATTATTTTAAAATTTTTATCTTTTTTGGCTGCAACGCATTCTTTAATTTTATTTACCATGTCATTTTTTGAAATAAGTTCTTTATTTTCTAAATGACCACATCTTTTTTGTTCTATTTGGTCTTCTATATGAATTGCAGAAATCCCAAAATTTTCAAATGTTTCAACTGTTTCTTTGCAAGAACTAAATCCCGTATCTATATCAACTATTGTGGGCAGATTTGTTACTCTAGATATTTGTTTTGATCTACTGCTTACATCTTTTAAAGTAGTTAAGCCTATATCTGGATAACCCAAATCATTAGACATAACTCCTCCAGATACATAAACAGCATCATAACCTATTTCTTCAATAACTTTTGCAGATAAAGGATTATATGCTCCCGGCACTCTTAAAATTTTATTTGATTTTAGTTTTTGATCTAAATCAATCCTTTTTTCATCAGCCTTTTTTGTAACAAAATGCACTAAAATATTCCCTTCTTAATATTGGATTTTAAATATTTTCTTTTTACCTCAATATTTAGTTTATTCAAATCTCTACTTTTAAGTTGTTTTAATTTTTGAACTAAATTTAAAAACCTTAAACTCTCTTTTTTTGATATAATCTTATTAGTAAGTGTTATAAATTTATTTATATAATCCTCTCTTTTAAATGGTCTGTTTCCATAAGGGTGCGCATCTGCCTTATCAAGTTGTTCAGATATTTTTGTACCATTCTTTAATGTTACAATAACTTTAGCTCCAAAAGATTTATTTTTAGGGTTTGGATCATGATATTTCTTAGTCCATTTCTTATCTTCGTGTGTTTTTATTGAATGCCAAATTTTAATAGTACTCTTTCTCTTAGCCCTAGTTCTTGTATATGATTTAATATGATGCCAATTTCCATCTTCAAGAGCGACTGCAAAAATATACATAATTGAATGATCTAGTGTTTCTCTACTTGCGCTAGGATCCATTTTTTGAGGATCGTTAGCTCCAGTTCCAATAACGTAGTGTGTGTGATGACTAGTATAGATGTCAATTTTTTTTATATTTTTTAAATTTGAAATTTTTTTATTTAGTTTTTTTGCTATATCTATTAAAGCCTGTGCTTGGTACTCAGCAGAGTATTCTTTTGTGTAAGTTTCAAGCATTGCTTTTTTTACTTCATTTTTTTTTGGGAGAGGAACATTATATTTTGCATTTTTACCATCAAGCACTCTAGCAATTATACTATCTTCACCTTCATAAATAGGACTTGGTGATCCTTCTCCTCTCATAGCTCTATCGACAGCTTCTATTGCAAGCTTGCCAGCGTGTGCAGGAGCATATGCTTTCCAGCTTGATATTTCTCCCTTTCTAGATTGACGAGTTGAAATAGTTACATGAAGCGCTTGTTGAACTGCTTGATAAATTGTTTCGGTTTTTAGTTTAAGCATTGATCCAATACCTGCAGCAACACTTGGTCCCAAATGAGCAATATGATCAATTTTATGTTTGTGTAAACAAATTCCTTTTACCAAGCTAACTTGAACCTCGTATGCTGTTATAATTCCTTTAATAAGATCCATGCCACTTTTATTAAGCTGTTGAGCTACTGATATGAGTGGAGGAATATTGTCTCCTGGGTGGCTATAATCTGCAGCTAAAAAAGTATCATGAAAATCTAGCTCTCTAACAGCCGTTCCATTTGCCCAAGCAGCCCACTCACAATCAAATTTAATTTTTGAATTAATTCCAAATATTGTAGCTCCATTTTTTCTAGTATGAGATTTAGCCATTTCTCTTGCAGAAACTACCGAACCTCTATTTAAAGATGCAACTGCAACAGATGTATTATCTATAATTCTATTAATTACCATATTGATGGCATCTTTATTTAATTTAGCATTATCACTTGCGATTTCAGCAATTTTCCAAGCTAATTGTTTTTTTTTATCAAGTTTTAATTTAGAGGGATAAACTTTAATTTTATAATTTATCATATAAAAAATTTTTAATAAATTTTAATACCCTAGGATAAAATTTAATCAAGTTTAATGATCTAAGTAATTATTGATTATTTCTTCAATATTATCAAAATTTTTAATTAAATGATCATGATGAATTTCAGAAACATTCTTTTCTGTATATCCATCTTCTAAAAGTATAAATGGTATTCCTGCATTTTTAGCCGCATCACCATCAGTTTCACTGTCACCTATCATTATGCTTTTTTTTACATCACCTTGCATAATTTCAATAACATTTGTCAAATGACGTGGGTCAGGTTTGCAATAATCAAATGTATTACTTCCAGCCACATATTCAAAATAATCGTAAATTTTAATTTGTTTTAACAAATCGACAGCAAGGTTTTCCTGTTTATTTGTACAAACCCCCATAGAAATATTATTTTTCTTTGACCAATTTAAAAAATTTTTTATTCCTTTAATTAATTTACTTTCTATGGAAATATTTTTACTATAAAAATCAATAAACTCTTTAACCATTTCGTTTTTGATACCCTGATCATTTATTTGTCCAAATTCTTTTTTTGCCTGTCCCCATATCGATCTGCCAATAAGTGAAGCAGCTCCTTTTCCTACAAGTTTTTTCATTTCAGCAACAGTCTTTGTTTCATATCCAAATTTTTTCATTACGTGATTATGTGCATTCATTAAATCAGGAGCTGTATCAATCAGCGTTCCATCTAGATCAAAGAGAATTGTTAGTTTTTGTGGCATAATTAAAGTATTATTAAGAAACAATTTGTGACTTAAAGTTAATTAATACCTAAATATATATAAAATTCAAATGAAAGCAAAAAATTCAAATAAAATTCAAGATAAACTAAGAAGTAAGTTTTCAAATAAAGGTGTAAAAATGATTGCACCTGAAACAATTTTTTTTTCTCTAGACACAAAAATTGGACAAAATGTAGTTATAGAACCATATGTTGTGATTTCTAAAAATGTAAAAATTGGAAATAACGTTACTATACGATCTTTTTCTCATTTAGAGGGAGTTAAGATTGATAATAATATTAAAATTGGCCCTTACGCCAGAATTAGACCAGGTGTAATAATAAAATCAGGATCACAAATTGGAAATTTTGTTGAAGTAAAAAAAAGCATAATTGGAAAAAATTCTAAAATCAATCATCTTTCTTATATTGGAGATTCTACCATAGGAAAAAAAGTTAATATTGGAGCAGGGACTATAACTTGTAATTATGATGGATTAAAAAAAAACAGAACAAAAATTAAAGACAATGTATTTATTGGCTCTAACTCCTCTTTAGTTGCGCCAGTAACAATAAATGATAGTAGCGTCGTTGGAGCAGGTTCAGTTATTACTAAAAATGTTAAAAAAAAATCTCTAGCACTAAGTAGATCAAAGCAAGTTGAAACAAAAAATTATAAAAAAAAATAATGTGTGGAATAATAGGAATTACAAGCAATAAAGAAGTTACAGCAAGAATAATTAATTCTTTAAAAAAATTAGAATATAGAGGATATGACTCAGCCGGGATCGCAACACTTGAAGAAGGAAATATTAAAGAAGTAAAATGCGAAGGAAGAGTTGATATATTAGAAAAAAATATTTCTAAAATAAACATTAAAGGTGAAATTGGTATAGGACATGTCAGGTGGGCTACACATGGCAAACCAAGTACTTTAAATGCTCATCCGCATTCATCTGATATAGTTTCAGTTGTTCACAACGGTATAATAGAAAATTCAACAATATTGAAAAAATTGTTAGAAAAAAAAGGCCATAAATTTAAATCTCAAACTGATACAGAAGTTATAGCCCATTTAGTTACAGACTATTTAAAAAAAAATAATTTAAAAAATACAATTGTAAAGATTTTAAAAAAATTACATGGTAGCTTTGCCCTGGGAATAATATTTAAAGATCAACCTGATTTAATAGTTGGAGCTAGAAGAGGATCACCTTTAGCAGTTGGATATGGACCAAACGAAAATTATCTTGGATCTGACTCTTACGCTTTAAAATCTATGACTAACAAAGTTTCATATCTTAATGACGGTGAATTTTGCATAATCAAAAAGGATAATATTGATTTTTTTGATACTAAAGGAAATAAAATTAATAAAAAAATATTAAATTTATCTAAAAATGATCAAAGTTATGACAAAGGTGATTATAAACACTTTATGTCCAAAGAAATAGAAGAACAGCCTAATACTATAAAAAATTGTATAAATGAATATGTAGATAAAGTTAATCAAAGAATTAACATTTATAATTTTCCCTGGAAAGCAAATGTCATTAAATCACTGGTATTAGTAGGTTGTGGAACTGCTTATCATTCATGCATGGTAGCAAAATATTGGTTTGAAAAAAATTCACTTTTAGATGTTAATGTAGATATTGCTTCTGAGTTTAGATACAGAAAACACAAATTTAAAAAAGATTGTTTATATGTATTTATATCTCAATCTGGAGAAACAGCAGATACTTATGCAGCTTTAGATATCTGCAAAAAAAACAAAATGAAAACTTGCTCAATAGTAAATGTTGTTGAAAGTTCAATTGCAAGAGACTCTGATTTTGTTTTGCCAATTCATTGTGGACCAGAAATTGGAGTAGCTTCAACTAAAGCATTTTTAGGACAAATGTTAGTTTTATACATGCTTTGTTTAAAAATTTCATATGATCAGAAAATTATAAATAAAAAAATTTATTCGTTTAAAATAAAAAACCTACTTTTATTATCAAAATTAATAAAAAAAACTCTGTTAATTGACAACAAAATTCAAATAATAAGTAAAACTTTTGCAAATTCAAAAGGATCAATGTTTTTAGGAAGAGGATACTCATTCCCGATAGCTTTAGAAGGTGCTCTAAAATTAAAAGAACTAGCCTACATGCATGCTGAAGGTTATCCTGCTGGCGAAATGAAGCATGGACCTTTGGCATTGATAGAAGAAGGTATGCCTGTAGTAGTTATTGCTCCTAGAGATGAACTATATAAAAAAACTGTTTCAAATATGCAAGAGGTTATATCTAGAGGTGCAAAAGTTTTATTAATTACAAATAAAAGTAAAGATGAGATTTATTCAGAAAATATTTGGGAAACGATTACTGTAGAAAATGTATCTAATGATCTTTTGCCTTTCTTAACAACTATACCGTTACAAAAACTAGCTTATTATTCTGCTCTTGAAAAAGGATATGATATAGATAAACCTAGAAATTTAGCTAAGTCGGTAACAGTTGAATAATTTGTATTTTTATATTTCAAAAATATTCTACCCTTTAATAAACTTTACAAATTTTTTTATATTATTAATAATTTTTTTATTTTGTGTAAATATTTTTTACAAAAACAGAAAAATTATAGCTTTAGTAAAAAACCTCATTATTTTAATATTTATTATTGGAATTTTTCCAATAGGTAATATTGGACTTAAATTTTTAGAATCAGATTATTTAACACAAAGTAAATTTGCCAAAATAGATAATATAATTGTTCTTGGAGGTCCTGAAAATATTGAGACTTCAAATTTAATAAAAAAAACTGATTTAAAAGATTCTTCAGAACGATTAATATCAAGTGTAAAATTAGCATTGGATTATCCAAATGCAAAAATTTATTATATTGGAGGTGGTGGCCTGATAAAAAAAAATGGTCATGATGAAATTGATATAGCTAAGAATTTTTATGAGGATGTAGGGTTTGATATAAGAAGAATTAATTTTTTTGGAGAAAAAAGGAATACACTTGAAAGTATTAAAAAAATTTCTGATCTAAATATCTCAAAACAACAAAATATAATAATAACCTCGGCATATCACATGAAAAGGTCTTTAATTATTTCAAAAAAGTTTGACTTAAATCTTATTCCTTATGGCGTTGATTTTAGATCCTTAAACAGCAAATCTTTAATAAATAATTATCAAACATTTATGATATCTAAGAATTTGTTTAAAATGGACCTTTTTGTTAATGAAATTATAGGAATCATTGTTGCAAAAATATTTTTGTAGACTCTTTTATTATAATAAAAATCGAGTATATATTACAGGTTGTAAATGAAAAAATGGAAACCAAATAGTTGGAGAAATTATCCTGTTAAACATCTTCCGTCATATGAAGATGAAAAAGAATTAAATATGGTTCTTGGAAAATTAAAAAATTTTCCACCATTAGTATTTGCCGGCGAAACTAGACATTTAAAACAACAACTTTCTGAAGTTGTAGATGGAAAAGCCTTTCTTTTACAAGGTGGAGATTGTGCTGAAAGTTTTGCTGAGTTTAACCCAGATAATATTAGAGATTATTTTAAGGTAATGTTGCAAATGTCTTTAGTTTTAACTTATTCTGCTTCTCTTCCTGTTGTTAAACTCGGAAGAATTGCAGGTCAATTTTCAAAACCCAGAAGTGCTCCAACAGAAAAACAAGGAGATAAAGAACTACCAAGTTATTTAGGAGATAATATTAATGGAATAGATTTTACAGAAAAATCAAGAAAACCAGATCCGAAAAGATTGTTTAAAGCTTACTCGCAGTCAGCTTCTACTCTAAATTTAATCAGAGCTTTTTGCCATGGTGGCTTTGCTGATTTAAAAAAAGTGCATCTTTGGAACTTGGGTTATATAAAGAAAACTTCTCAAGCTAAAAAATTTAAAGAATTAGAAGATAAAATCGCTGATGCTTTAGCTTTTATGGATGCTTGTGGAATAAATTCTGACTTCAATAGAAGACTTAAAACTGTGAACTTTTGGACTTCCCATGAAGCTTTGTTGTTGCCATTTGAAGAAACAATGACAAGAATAGACTCAACAACAGGTGAACATCACGATACTTCAGCACATTTTGTTTGGATAGGCGACAGGACAAGACAACTGGATGGAGGACATGTTGAATTCTGCAGAGGAATAGAAAATCCAATTGGAATTAAATGTGGACCAACATCTAACCCAGAAGAGATTGCTAAAATATGTGAAACAATAAATCCAAAAAATGATAAAGGCAAAATAACTTTAATATCAAGATTCGGATATGATAAAGTAGAAAAATTTTTACCAAAATTGATAAGAGGAATTAAAAAAGAAGGTTTAAATGTAATTTGGTCGTGTGATCCTATGCATGGAAATACAATTAAATCTGGAACAGGATTTAAAACAAGGCCATTTAATAGCGTTCTTAACGAAGTTAAAAATGTTTTTGCTGTTCATCAAAGTGAAGGTTCTTATGCAGGTGGTTTGCACATTGAAATGACTGGTCAAAATGTAACAGAATGCACTGGCGGAGCTCAAAAAATATCAGATACAGATCTATCAAGCAGATATCACACTCATTGTGATCCAAGGTTAAATGCCAATCAAGCATTAGAATTAGCATTTTTGATTTCTGATGAGATTAAAAAAAATTCTATTTATGCAAAAAGTGGAATTAGAGCGGCATCTTAAACATTTAAATTTTTTTATTTATACTTATATTTAAATTATGGACGTTACTGAAAAAGTTAAATTTATTAAAGACTGGATTTTAAATTATGTTAATTCTATGCCAAAAAAGGCAGAGTCTTTAGTAATAGGTATTTCAGGCGGAATAGACTCCTCTGTATCAAGTACTTTGAGCGCAATGACTGGATTAAGAACAATAGCTCTATCAATGCCAATAAAACAAAAAAATGCTCAACATGATTTAAGTTTGGCTCATCAAGAATGGCTTAAAAAAAACTTCAAAAATGTTGAAGGGCAAACGATTGAATTAGATGGTCTATTTAAAACATTTGAAGGAACTTTAAAAAACTTTTCTAGCGAACATGGTATGGCAAACTCTAGAGCCAGATTAAGAATGGCAACTCTTTATCAAGTAGCAGCTTCTAACAACGGTATTGTTGTAGGAACAGGAAATAAAGTTGAAGATTTTGGAGTTGGATTTTATACAAAGTATGGCGATGGCGGTGTTGATATTTCTCCTATAGCAGATTGCAATAAGACCCAAGTATGGGAACTAGGAAAAGAACTTGGAATATTAAAAGAAATTATTGATGCACCACCAACAGATGGACTTTGGGATGACGGTAGAACTGATGAAGGTCAACTTGGACTGAGTTACAAGGAGCTAGAAGAAGCAATGAGCAATGAAAGTTCGACAAACAGAGAAAAATATATTTCAATTCGTAAAGCAAATTTGCATAAAATGGAACCGATTCCAGTATGCAAAATTCCAAACTAATCAAATAGATTCACAAATCTATTTTAAAGGTATATTCCTTATAAAATGACAAAAGATATTTTTTTAACAAATAGTTTAGGCGGTAAAAAAGAAAAATTTTTACCGCAGAATCCTAAATCAATTGGAATGTATGTTTGTGGTCCCACCGTTTATGATGACCCTCATATTGGAAACGCTAGACCTATAGTCATATTTGATATTTTATATAGAATTTTAAAAAATATTTTTGGAGAAAAATCTGTAAACTATGTAAGAAATATTACAGATGTTGATGATAAAATTATTAATACTTCACTTGAAAAAAATATTTCAATAAATGAACTTACATCAAATGTTACTAAAAATTTTCATGATGATTGCGATTATTTAAATTGTCAAAAACCAAGCTATGAACCTAAAGCAACGGACAATATCGAATTAATGATAGAGATGATTAATAAATTAATCGATAAAGGTTTTGCTTATTTAAAAAGTAATCATATTTATTTTGAAGTTAAAAAATTTAATGACTATGGAAAACTTTCTAATAAAAAATTAGATGAATTAGTCGCTGGATCAAGAGTCGAAGTTTCAGAATTAAAAAAAAATCCTGAAGATTTCGTACTTTGGAAACCTTCAAGTGAAAACGAACCTGGTTGGGATTCTCCTTGGGGAAAAGGTAGACCAGGCTGGCATTTAGAATGTTCAGTTATGTCAAAAAAATATTTAGGTGATGAGTTTGATATTCATGGTGGTGGGAGAGATTTAATTTTTCCCCATCATGAAAATGAAATTGCACAGTCAAGGTGTGCCAATGATACCAACTTATTTGCTAAATATTGGATACACAATGGATTTATTACTATGTCCAATGAAAAAATGGCAAAATCTCAAGGAAATATTTTAAAAATTAAAGATTTTAAAAATAAATATAACGGACAAGTATTAAGATTTGCTTTAATTAGCGCTCATTATAGACAAGGACTTGACTGGAATGAAAAACTAATAGTTGGTTGTGAAAAAACTTTAGACAAATGGTATTCAATTTATTTTGATTTAAATAAAAAAATTTCTATTCCAGATGAAATTTTGAGTCCCCTCTATGATGATTTGAACACACCTGGATATATTGCAAATCTGCATAATCTATTTAATAAAGCATCAAAAGGAAATAATGACGATAAAGAGTTATTTGTCTCTGCATGTCAATTTATTGGCTTGTTAACTCAAACAAAAAATGAATGGCTTAAAATTAAAAAAAATAAATTAAATATTTTAGAAGAAGAGATTGTTTCCAAAATAAATGAGCGAAATAAAGCTAGAGATAGTAAAGATTATATATTGGCCGATAAAATTAGAGATGAACTTTTGGATAAGGGTATTTTAATTGAAGATAAAGATGGTAAAACCTCGTGGAAATTAAAATGAATAAAGAAAAAATATATATATTTGATACAACATTAAGAGACGGCGCTCAAACTCAAGGTGTGGACTTTTCTATTGATGACAAGCATAAAATATCAATTTCTCTTGATGCTCTGGGAGTTGATTATATAGAAGGTGGGTGGCCAGGTGCCAACCCAACAGATACAGAATTCTTTAATAAAGATCATAATTTTAAAAACGCTAAACTTACTGCATTTGGGATGACAAAAAAAACAGAACACAGTGCCAAAAATGACCCAATGCTTTCATCTTTAATAAATTCCAAAAGTTCTTCAATATGCTTGTTTGGAAAATCTTGGGATTTTCAAGTTAATGTAGCACTTGGGATAACAAATGAACAAAATTTAGAAAATATCAGCGAAAGTGCAAAACATATTATTTCTTCAGGTAAAGAATTTATGTTTGATGCTGAACATTTTTTTGATGGATATAAATCAAATCAAGAATATGCCATATCGTGCATTAAAGCAGCTTTTGATCAAGGTGCAAGATGGATAGTTTTATGTGACACAAATGGTGGTACATTACCTCATGAAGTGTCTAATATTGTATCTGATGTAGCAAAATATATTCCTGGTGCAAACCTAGGTATACACGCACATAATGATACAGAAAATGCAGTAGCAAATAGTTTAGCTGCAGTTCAAGCTGGCGTAAGACAAATTCAAGGAACAATTAATGGTTTAGGAGAAAGATGCGGAAACGCTAATTTAATGTCACTAATTCCAACTTTTTTTTTAAAAAAAGATTTTTCAGAAAAATATGAATTAAATATTAAGCGTGAAAATCTAAAAAATTTAACTCAATGCTCAAGATTATTAGATGAAATTCTTAACAGAAAACCAAATAAACATTTGCCTTATGTAGGAGCATCTGCTTTTTCACATAAAGGAGGAATGCATGTCTCAGCCGTTCAAAAAAATCCAAAAACATACGAACATATAAACCCAGAAGAAGTTGGAAATGCAAGAAACATTGTAATTTCTGATCAATCTGGTCAGTCCAATATTATTTCAAGATTAAATTCGATTGGTATTGAAATTAAAAAAAGTGATCCAAAAATTAAAAAACTTTTAGAAGAAGTTAAGGATAGAGAGTTCATTGGTTACAGCTATGATGGAGCTGATGCATCTTTTGAGTTATTAGCCAGAAGACTTATGGGAGAAATTCCAAGATATATTTCAATTAATGAATATGATGTTTCTGTTAAAAAAGACAAAACAGGAGAAATTATTTCTTTTGCAAAGGCTCAGCTTGAAGTTGATGGAGAAAAAATAATATGCGAAGGCCAAGGAAACGGACCTGTTCATGCTTTAGACAATGCTATAAGAAAAAATGTAAATAAGCTTGCAAAATATTCTGAATATTTGAAAGATTTAAAACTAGTCGATTATAAAGTTAGAATTTTGAACACTGGTACAGAAGCGGTAACTAGAGTTTCAATTGAGAGTACTGATTCAAAAGGAAAAAATTGGTTTACGATAGGAGTTTCTCCAAACATTATAGATGCATCATTTAAAGCTTTAATTGATAGTTTAGATTACAAATTATTTAAGAATAATGCCCCTGCAAGCAAACAATGATATTTAATAACATATCATTTATTTTACATAAGCCTCAACTTTCAGAAAATATAGGCTCTTGTGCAAGAGCTTTGAAAAATTTTAATTTTAAAAAATTATTAATAGTTGCCCCTAAACCAACTTTTCCCAATGATAAGATTTTAGCAACATCAGTTGGAGCAAAAGATATAATTAAAAGTGCAAAAGTTTTTAATAATTTAGAAAAATCATTAGTTAATGTAGATATTTTAATTGCAACGTCAGCAAGATTTAGAAATAAAAATATAAAACATATTTCTTTAGATGATTTGAATAAGGTTAATTTTAAAAAAAAAATTGCATTCCTTTTTGGTTCAGAAGCCTCTGGACTTACAAATAATGAAATAAGTTATGCAGATTATACTTTACAGATACCAAGCAATAAAAAATTTAGATCTTTAAATTTGTCTCATAGTTTAATTATAATTGCACAAATAGTATCAAGTTTAATTTCAACAAAAAAAATTAAATTTGAAAAATCAAATAAAATTAAAAGAGCTACAAAAAACGAAATAATGAATATGTTGGATTTTTGTTTGAAAAATCTTGAAAGAAAAAATTTTTTTAAACAATCTATAAAAAAACCCATAATGTTAGAAAATTTAAGAAGCATTTTTTATAAAATGCAACTTTCTCAAAAAGAAATACGCATTTTATCGAGTGTATTTGCAGGATTAATTAAAAATCGTTGATTGACAAAATGTGTCTTAAGTTTATAAAGCCCAATATTGAATAATGACAAAACGATTAAACTCTAAACACAAAGTTGATAGAAGATTAAGGGTAAACCTGTGGGGTAGACCAAAAAGTCCTTTTAACACTAGAGCTTATCCTCCTGGACAACATGGTCAAACAAAATCATCCAAACCATCTGATTATGGAACTCAACTTCAAGCGAAGCAGAAATTAAAATCATACTATGGAAACATGAATGAAAGACAGTTTAGAAATACTTATAAAAAAGCAATTATGAAAAAAGGTGATACAGCGGAAAATTTAATAGGATTATTAGAAAGAAGGCTTGATGCAGTAATTTATAGGTCTAAATTATCGAATACAATTTTTTCATCTAGACAATTAATTAATCATGGCCATGTTAGAGTAAATGGGAAAAAAGTTAATATATCAAGCTACCAAGTTAAAGAAGAAGATTCTATTGAAATAAGAGATAAATCAAAACAACTTGCACTTATTGATATTGCTTTAGCAAATAAGGAAAGAGAAGTACCAGAATATCTTCAACTTGATGAAAAAAATAAAAAAGTTAAATTTGTAAGAATTCCTAAATTTGAAGAAGTTCCTTATCCTGTTGTAATGGAACCAAATCTTGTTATTGAATACTACTCTAGATAAAATTATTTTTTATAGTTAATATTTTGATTTTCAAATAATTTTTTTAATTCTCCATTTTCATACATTTCTTTAACAATATCACAACCTCCAACAAACTGTTTTTTTATATATAATTGTGGTATTGTTGGCCAATCACTAAATGTTTTAATTCCTTCTCTTAAATTTTGATTTTCTAAAACATTTACTCCTTTAAACTTTACATCTAATATTTTTAATATATTTGTAACAGCCATCGAAAAACCACATTGTGGAGCATCTGGTGTTCCTTTCATAAATAAACAAACATCGTTAGTTGATATTTCATTATTTATTAAATTATTAGTTTGTTCATCCATTTAGTTCTCCTTTGTTTTTATAGCTAAAGCGTGTAGCTCGTTTCCCATTTTTCCTTTTAAAGAATTATATACCATTTTATGTTGTTCTATTTTACTTTTTCCAGAAAATTTAGATGAAATAATTGTTGTAGAATAATGATTTCCATCGCCAGCAAGGTCTTGTATTTCAACTTTTGCATCAGGGAAAGCTTCTTTTATTAAACTCTCAATTTCACTTAGATTCATTGCCATTAGTTATCCATATATTTTTTCAACCAATTTTTATTAGATTCTTCAATTTCTTCAATTGATAATTTTATCTCACTTCCAAATTCTACTTGATTTTTTGAAACAGTTCCTAATTCATCATAATGAACCGAGTTTTCTTTTAATATTTTTGATACAATTTCAACGTTTTTCTTTTCCAATTCAATAATATAACGACTTTGGTCTTCAGCAAAAAAATATTCAAATTTATTTATTAAACTATTAATAGGGCTTAATTTTATTCCTTTTTTACCCAAAATACACATTTTAGATATCGCAACCAAAATTCCACCAATTGAAACATCATGACATGATTTGATTAGGTTTTTATCAATTAATTTTAATAAAGTTTCCCCATTGTTTTTTTCATTAAATAAATTTATTTCAGGAGGCGGCCCCTTGTCTTCAGATAAAATACTTTTTGCAAATATACTTTGGTCCAAATGACCTTCGGTTTTTCCTATTACAAAAACAAGATTGCCATCTTTTTTAATATTCATTGTTGTCATTTTTTCATAATCTTTTATAAGCCCAATACCACCGATGGTTGGAGTTGGTTTAATGCCCTTATCCTTAGTCTCATTGTAGAAAGAAACATTTCCAGAAACAACGGGAAAGTCTAAATATTTGCAGGATTCTGAAATACCCTCAACACATTCAACAAACTCTCCCATATTTTTTTCTTTTTCAGGATTTCCAAAATTTAAGCAATTAGTTATGGCTATTGGTTTGGCACCAACAGAAATTAAATTTCTCCAACTTTCACATACAATTTGTTTCCCGCCTGTTAAAGGATGTGAATAACAATATGAAGCAGACGAGTCTATAGAAGCAGCAACAGCTTTTTTTGTACCATGAATTCTAACTACACCAGCATCTCCTCCAGGTTTTTGAATTGTATCACCCATAACTGTATGATCATATTGATCCCATATCCATTTTTTTTCTGATATGTTTGGGTTGCCTAATATTTTTTTTAAACAATCAGATAAATTTAGTGATTTAAATTCGTTTTTATTTATTCTTAATTTTTGAGGTAGTTTAGTTTTTTTCCATTTTCTATCATAAATAGGAGCATTTTCCGCTAACAAATTAATCGGAATTTCTGCAACTTTTGTATTATTAAATTTTAGTTCAATTTTTTTTGAATTAGTTGTTTTACCAATTATAGCAAAATCTAAATTCCATTTTTCAAATATTTTTTTTGCATGATTTTCTTTTCCATTTTCTAATACTATCAACATTCTTTCTTGACTTTCAGAAAGCATAATTTCATAAGGTGTCATTTTTTCTTCTCTACAAGGTACTTTGCTTAAATCTAATTCGATACCTAAATTTCCTTTAGAGGCCATTTCAACACTAGAAGAAGTTAATCCAGCTGCACCCATGTCTTGAATTGCAATTATTGAGTTATCAGACATTAATTCTAAACAAGCTTCTAACAATAATTTTTCGGTAAACGGATCTCCAACTTGAACAGTTGGTTTTTTCTCTTCAATTTTATCATCGAATGTTGCTGATGCCATACTTGCACCATGGATTCCGTCTCTTCCGGTTTTAGATCCTACATAAATTACTGGTTTGTTTAATCCGGCAGCTTTAGAGTAGAAAATTTTATTTTTATTAACCAGACCTACTGTCATTGCATTAACTAGAATATTTCCATTATAAGACTCATCAAAAGATGTTTGTCCGCCAATAGTAGGAACTCCTATGCAATTACCATATCCACCAATGCCCTTTACGACACCTCTTAATAAATTTCTTGTTTTTTTATGCTGTGGCGATCCAAAATGAATTGAATTAAGATTTGCAATAGGTCTAGCTCCCATTGTAAAAACATCTCTCATAATTCCCCCTACTCCTGTAGCAGCTCCTTGATAAGGTTCTATAAAAGAAGGGTGATTGTGACTTTCAATTTTAAAAACAATTGCATCATCATCGCCAATATCAACAACTCCAGCGTTTTCTCCTGGACCTTGGATAACTTGCTTTCCTTTAATATGAAGTTTTTTTAGATGTTTTCTTGAAGATTTGTAAGAACAATGCTCATTCCACATTGCAGAAAAAATTGCAAGTTCAGTTAAATTAGGAGTTCTTTTTAATAGATCACATATTTTTGTAAATTCTTCTTTTTTTAAACCATGATCAATTGCTACAGCTTCTGTTACTTGCATTATTTTAAATTTCCTAAAAGATTTTCAAAAAAAAGCGAACCATCTTCACCTGAAAGATATTTGTCAATCATTCTTTCAGGATGGGGCATCATTCCTAAAACATTTTTACTTTTGTTAAATATTCCAGCAATATTTTTTATTGCACCGTTTGGGTTATTTTTGTTATTTTCTAAACCTTTATCATCACAATAAGTAATTGCTATTTGATTATTATCTTCTAACAATTTTAATTCTTCATCATTACAAAAATAATTTCCTTCGTTATGAGCAATATGAAGTTCTAATATATTTTTTTTTATATTATTAAAATATTTATTTTTTTTATCTTTAACTTTAACAAAAACATTTTTGCAAATGAAATTAAGATATTTATTTTGTTGAAGAATTCCTGTCAACAAACCTGTTTCAGTTAAAATTTGAAACCCATTGCATATGCCAAGAACCAAACCTCCCGAGTTGGCAAATTCAATAACTGACCTTATAATCTTAGATTTTGAAGCTATACTTCCACATCTTAAATAGTCTCCATAAGAAAAACCACCTGGTAGTACGACCAAGTCGCTTTTTGGAATTTCACCTTCATTATGCCATACCATTTGGTTCTTAAATCCAAATTTTTTCAAAGCAACATGCATGTCTCTATCGCAATTTGATCCAGGAAATATTATTACAGATGATTTCATCAGTTTTGTTATAAAATTTTGTAATCTTCTATAACTAAGTTTGCTAAAAGTTTTTTACACATATCATCCACTAGACTCTTTGCTTTATTTTCATCATTTTCTTTAATATCTATTTCAAAGTATTTACCTTGTCTAACTTCGCTTACATTTGAAAAACTCATTCCATTTAAAGTTTGCTGGATTGCTTTTCCCTGAGGATCAAGAACTCCATTTTTAAGAGTTACAATAACTTTAATTTTCATTAACTTTTTTTAATTTTAACAGCTTTTGGTTTCGCAAATTTTATAGGTCTTATGTTGGACTGTTCGTGAAGAATATCTAATCTTCTTGCCACTTCTTGGTATCCATCAATTAAGTTTCCTAAGTCTTTTCTAAAAATATCTTTATCTAATTTTCTCTCTGTTTTTGCATCCCACAATCTACATGTATCTGGGCTTATTTCGTCAGCTAGAAGAATGCTGTTCTCATTCAATGATCTTCCAAATTCAACTTTAAAATCAACTAATTTAATACCAACTCCTCTAAACATGCCTTGAAGAAAATCATTTATTCTTCTGCATTCTTCAGTAATCCAATCTAATTCTATTAAGTTTAACCAATCAAAAGTTAAAATATGTTCTCTACTAATTAAGGGATCTCCTAATTCATCATT
>MDTG01185522.1_pt1 | contig 18066 bp, 15 predicted proteins | sample 811421 | NCBI WGS metagenome assembly MDTG01 (sample SAMN05326645, study PRJNA326480) | marine metagenome | isolation source: seawater | place: Pacific Ocean: South East | collected 2011 | reverse complement strand
TGGCTATTGGTGCAAAAATACCTAGAGGTGCATTATTACTGGGACCTCCAGGGACAGGTAAAACATTATTAGCAAAAGCAGTTTCTGGTGAGGCAAAAGTACCCTTTTTTACTATTAGTGGCGCAGAATTTGTTGAGATGTTTGTTGGTGTTGGTGCCAGTAGAGTTAGAGACCTATTTGATCAAGCAAAAAAGAATTCACCAAGTATCATTTTTATAGATGAAATTGATGCAGTCGGAAGGCATAGGGGGGCTGGGCTTGGAGGAGGCCATGATGAAAGAGAACAAACCCTTAACCAAATTTTAGTAGAAATGGATGGTTTTGATACTAAGTCAAATGTTATACTGCTGGCTGCTACAAATAGGCCAGATGTACTTGATAAAGCGCTCTTAAGGCCTGGACGATTTGATAGGCAGATTGTAGTTGATGTTCCAGATTTAAATGGTAGGGAAGCTATTCTTAAGATACATACTAGAAAGGTTCGTTTAGGAAAAGATGTTGATCTAAGTGTTATTGCTAAATCTACACCAGGCTTAGCAGGTGCAGATTTAGAAAATCTAGTTAATGAGTCAGCTTTATTAGCTGCTCGTAATAATAAAAAGACTATTTCTATGATTGATTTTGAAAATGCTAAAGATAAGGTTATGATGGGTAATGAAAGAAAAAGTATGGTCTTAACTCCAAATGATAAAAAAATCATTGCATATCACGAAGCTGGTCATGCATTAGTAGCTTATCATACTAAGGGAGCTGATCCAGTTCATAAAATTACAATTATTCCTAGAGGACAGGCTCTTGGTATAACTGCGCAAATCCCAGAAGTAGAAAGGTTTAATTATCCTAAATCATATATGTTAGGAAAGCTTGATATATTAATGGGTGGGAGATGTGCTGAAAAGTTAGTTTTTAATGATACTTCAACAGGCGCAGGGAATGATATTGAAGTAGCTACTAATATTGCAAGAAAAATGGTCTGTGATTGGGGGATGAATGACAAAATAGGTCCTTTGAAATTTGGAAAGAAAGATGAAGAAGTATTTTTAGGAAGAGATTATTCTCAGCAAAAAAATTATAGTGAGGAAAAATCAATCTTAATAGATCAAGAAATTAGTAATTTTGTAAAAAATGCAGAGTTGAATGCAGATAAACTTTTATCTAAATACAGAAAACAATTAGATGATATCTCAATGGTTCTTCTTGAAAAAGAAACAATATCAGGTGATGAAATGAGAAATATAATAGAAGGAAATTTAGAAGAAAAAATAAAAGAGGACTCATCTACTCAAAAAAAATCTAGAAGAAGTAGTAATCAAGAAAAATAGTTGAATTATTTTAATTCTAATAAGCCTTGTATTATGGGCATTTTAAATCTTACTCCAGATTCTTTTTATGATGGTAATCCACATATAGATTCTAACTTTTTAAAAGATAAATTACAAACTTTTAAATATTCTGATATTATAGATGTTGGAGCAGAGTCTACCCGTCCTTTTTCTGATGCGATATCTATAGATGAAGAAATCAATAGATTATCTGTATTTATGAATATAAAGGGTAGCATTAATAAAACTTTATCAATTGATTCTTACAAGCCCGAAGTTATCAAATATGCACTTAATAATGGATTTGATATTATCAATGATATATCAGGTGGAGGAGATTGTAATCTCAACATAAAACTAGCATCTGAGTATAATGTTCCAATTATCATCATGCATATGCAGGGTAAGCCTAAAACAATGCAATTAGAACCAAAATATGATAATGTAATTGATGATATTATGAATTTTTTTGAAAATAAGATTGATATTATGAAAAATGAATTTCAGCTAAAAGATGAGCAAATTATTATAGATCCAGGTATAGGATTTGGAAAAACAAAAGAAGATAACTATTTAATATTAGATAATGTTGCACGATTCAAAAGTTTAGGTTTCCCCGTTTTGATAGGATTATCTAGAAAATCATTTCTTGCTGTTGGTGATGATAAGCCAGAAGATCGTAAATCAGCAAGTTTAGCTGCGCAATCTATTGCTATATCCAATGGTGCTGATTGTATTAGAACTCACGATATAGAAGAAACATATAAAAGCCTTTAAAAAAATGTTCTTAAGAACTTTAAGATTTTCTTAAATTAGAATATGGACTTGCAAGCCTTTAAAGATAGCTGTAAAGAGATAAATGATAAATATCTGACAATCAGAGGTTATCTTTGACATCGATGGTTTAAAGGGCGAAATTAAGGCTCTAGAAGATAAAACTACTTCTGATACTTTTTGGAATGATAGAAATAAAGCCAATTCAATTTTAAAAAAGATAAAAAAAAATAACGACGTAGTAGATTTTTACAATCTTTTATTTAATCAATATGAACTTATTCAATTATATCTCGCTGAAAATAATGAAGGTAATTCAGTGAGTGATGATTCTATTGTTGAGCTCAAAAAATTTATACAACTAGTTAATGACCTTGAAATCCAGACTCTTTTAAGTAATAAAGATGATGATAAAAGTGCTATTCTAACAATACATCCTGGTGCAGGAGGTAAGGATTCTCAGGATTGGGCTTTTATGCTATATAGAATGTATGTAAAGTGGGCAGAATTAAATAAGTATAAGTATACAATATTAAGTTATACTGAGGGTGATGAAACAGGTATAAAAGAGGCAAGTATAGAAATTGATGGCTCATATATATTTGGAAAGCTACATTCAGAGAGAGGTATTCATAGATTGGTGCGTATATCACCATTTGACAGTAATGGTAAAAGGCATACTTCATTTGCGGCTGTCTATATAGACCCTCTTATAGATGATGATATTGAGATAGAAGTTAATGAAAATGATTTAAAGATAGATACTTATAGAGCAAGTGGAGCAGGTGGTCAGCATGTTAATAAAACTGATTCTGCAGTAAGGATAACTCATATTTCTACAGGTATTGTTGTACAATGTCAAAATCAAAGGAGTCAGTTAAAGAATAAAAATACAGCAATAAAGATTCTGAAATCTCGCTTATATCAACTTAAATTAGATGAGAGAACTGATAAGAAAAATGAGTTAAATTCAGAGAAGAAGGAGATTGCATGGGGTAGCCAGATTAGGTCTTATGTATTTCATCCTTATAACTTAATTAAAGACCATAGAACAAATTGCGAGACATCAAATATACAAAAAGTTCTAGATGGTAATATTGATGAATATATAAAAGAATATTTATTATTTAATATGGAGAAAAATAATGTCAAATAACGAATCAGAGATAGGACAAAGTTTACAACAAATTATTGATTATAGATTAGAGAAAATAAAGACTCTTAAGGATGGTGGTATAAATCCATTTCCACATAATTTTAATTTAAAAGATAAAGTTTCTGATTTGCTAGTAGTTAATGAGCCTTTTACAGAAGAATATCAAACAGCAGGAAGAGTTGTTACTATGAGGAAAATGGGCAAGGCTTCTTTTTGCCATATCCAAGATGAAGGTAATAAAATCCAAATTTATCTTAACAGTAAGCTGCTAGAAGAGGGTATGTATGATTTAATTGTACGCAATATGGATATTGGTGATATCGTTGGTTTTAATGGTCAATTATTTTATACAAAAACCAATGAATTATCTTTAAAATGCTCTAAGGTTACAATGCTTGCTAAGAGTATAAGACCTCTTCCAAATATTAAAGAAAAAGAAGGTGAATCTTTCTTTTCATTTGAAGATAAGGATCTACGTTATAGAAATCGTCATTTAGATTTTGTAGTAAATTCAAATGTTGTTAATGATTTTGTTTTAAGATCTTCATTGTTGAAAGAAGTTAGAGGATATCTAGAGAAAAATCAATACCTAGAGGTAGAAACTCCTGTTTTACAGCCAATTTACGGAGGCGCTAATGCAAGGCCTTTTACAACTTTTCATAATACTCTAGATGAAAAGTTATACCTTAGAATTTCATTAGAGTTATATCTTAAGAAATTAATTATTGGTGGAATTAATAGGGTTTTTGAGTTGTCTAAGAATTTTAGAAATGAGGGAATGGATAAAGATCATAATCCTGAATTTACTATGTTAGAGTTTTATTGCGCTTATGCTGATGTATATGATATGTTATCATTTACAGAATCAATGGTCAAAACTGTATTTGAAAATATTAATAATTCAACAGAAGTTAAATTTGGTAATCATGAAATATCATTTAAAAATAAATTTAAAGTTTTAGATTTTTTTGAATCTATAAAAACTTTTTCTAAAACAGATATTTCTAATATGGATTCTAAAGATCTTCATAAGTTTTTAAAAGATTCTAATATAAAAATTGAGAAGAATGCAAATTATGGCAATTTGATAGATAAGGTTTTTAGTAATTTTGTTGAACCTAATTTAATACAACCAACTTTCGTTATTAATTTTCCTAAAGAAATTTCTCCTTTAGCAAAGGCACATAGAGAAAATGATAGGCTTGTAGAACGTTTTGAACTCTTTATTGGAGGAATGGAAATAGCTAACTCATTTACAGAATTAAATGATCCAATAGATCAGTTAGAGCGATTAAAGGGTCAATTAGATTTAAGGGCAAAAGGTGACGAGGAGGCTCAAATTATTGATCATTCATTTATTGAAGCTATGGAAATAGGTATGCCACCGACAGGGGGAGTGGGACTTGGCATAGATAGATTGGTCATGCTTATTACGGGTAATGTAAGTATTAAAGATGTTATTTTGTTTCCTGCAATGCGATCATAAATTCAAATGAATAAATATTACTTTATTTTATCTAAAATTTTAAGGATTAATTATAAATCTTTAAAACCCTTGACTAATTATTCAATAATTTTATCAACTATGCTATGCGTAGTTTTTATATCTATAACGCTATCTATTACTGATGGTTTTAAGAAAAATATTATTTCTAAGATTATTCATTTTGATGGGTATGCTAGATTAGATTATCAAGAATTATCACCTAATGACTTAGAGTACTTAGAGGAATATTCTGATCTAGTTATTAAGCCTTATTATGAAGATCAATATATTATAAAAAGCAATAAAGATTCTGAGTTAATAACTCTTTTTTCATCTTATAATATAAAAGAAAAAATTTCAAATATGCATTTTTATTATAACGATAATAGCAATAATAATAATAATAATGTATATGTTGGAATAGGGCTAAAAAATAAATTATTTTTGGATAAAAATGATAGTTTGTCTGCTGTATTAATTAATACAAATAATAAACCATTTAATATATTAAGCATAGCTGGTTATTTTGAAACAGGCGTTCCACTTTTTGATAATAATGTAGTGATAGCCAATATTGATAATTTAAATTTTCATTCTGAACTTCCAGATGGATATATATTAAGTAAAGAATCATTTAATAAATTGAATGGTTTATTATCAACAAATATTTATACATATAATGATAGATATTATGATTTCTTGAAATGGTTAGATTCTTATGATTTACCTATATATATATTATTGCTATTTATTTTAATAGTAGGATTAATAAATAATAAATTTTGTTATTCAATCGATATTGTAAACCGTAAATCAGATACACATATTCTTAATAGTATAGGGTTTTCTTACCTAGAAATTTCATATTTATATTGGTATAAATTCTTTCTGTTAAATATTTTAGGTATATTGTTAGGTACGGCTATTTCTTTATTAATATTAAATTTAGAATTAAATTTTAATTTTATTAAAATTCCAAGTGATGTTTATTTTACTTCTTCGGTACCCATATCTTTTCAATTGTTAAATTTTTTATATGCACCAGTAGCCATATTGCTTCAAGTCTTTTATTTTACTGTTTTTAAATATGAGGTTAAGTAGTATGAAAATGAAGTTATTAATGATTTCAAAATTTTTCTTTTTGACTGATGGTGGAAAATTTAGAAAATCATATTTTTTTCAAATTATAAGCTTATACTTAGGTGCACTTATTATTTCTCTTACTTATTCTATCATGAATGGGATGGAAAAAGAAGTTTTCGATAAATTTAAATCCTTTAATTATAAATATGCTATAAAGGAAAATATTTCAGTTCCAGCTGATAATATAGGTAAGAAAAGCCTAGTGCGTTTTGATTTTAAAAACTATGATTTATTAGTAAATGTTATTTCTTATGATAAATATAATGAATTTATGAATGAAAAAATTAAAACAAGTTTATTATATGACCATGATATATATAATAAAAATAGCATTGTTATTGGTGAATCATTGTCTGAATTATATAATATAAACATAGGAGATACTATTAATTTATCAGACATATCAAATATTAATATAGTTACAGGAGCTTATAAAATAGAATCATTTATAGTAGCTAATATTTTTAACTTTGCTTTCCTTAATTTTGATTATGATAATGTGTTTATAAAGGAGAATCATAGCGATTTTTTAATGCTTGAAGATTATATCAGTTATTATAGTAATAATCTATCTTTTAACAATATTAGTTTTGAAAATGATTTTATATTCTCTGAAAGTAAATATTCTTCATTGTTGTCATCTATAAAATTTGAAAAAAATATTTATGTATTGCTTGGATTTCTTACGATAGTTATATCATCCATTATGATGTTTAATAACACATTATTAGTTCTTTTTGAGAAAAAAAAACAAATCAAAGCATTAATTAGTATAGGTATGAGTGTAAGGATAATATTATATATAATAATATTTTGCAATCTGATCTTATCCGGGCTGCTGGGTTTAGCAGGTTTATCAACTGCTCTATTTATAGAAAAATTAAATATTTGGTTTAACATTATAGACTATCTTTTTATATATTCTCCATTTAATAAAATACCTATGAATTTATCATTGAATCAATTTATTGTAACATTATTATTAATTATTATTTTAACCTTTATTTCAACTATATTATCAATAAATAAAATGAAATATAAGCTTGATAGAAAATAACTAACATTTATGATTGTAAAATTAGATAAAATTACAAAAAAATATGAAAATTCAGGAAGTAAAATCAGTGTCTTGAGTAATATGTCATTATCAGTAAAAAAAGGAGATATTATCACAATATTTGGCCATTCAGGTGTTGGTAAATCAACATTGCTCAATATTATAAACGGTACATTAAATGTTGATAGTGGAAGTGTATTAATTAATGGAGATTTACTAACTGATGCTAATAGTCATTTAATCAGAAAAAAAATAATTAGCTCTTTATTTCAAAAAGATAATTTATTGCCAGAACTTAATGTCAGAGATAATTTATTGTTGCCTCTTATTATTAATGATTTAGATTATAGTGAATCTCTATCTAGGGTAAGCGAGGTATTGAATTTTTTAGAAATGAAAAAGTTTGAATATAGATATCCTAATCAAATATCAAGGGGTGAATATCAAAGGATTTCATTATTACGCTGCATGGTCAATAATCCAGAGCTTATTATAGCTGATGAGCCTACTGCAAATCTTGACGAAAATAGTTGTGAACAATTATTAAATTTAATAGTTAAACTTAATGAAGAATTAGGTATTACGTTTATTATAGCAACTCATGATAAGCGTTTTATGAAAACGTGCAATAAGACATATGAAATATTTAATGGAGATTTAATCTTAAAATGAATGAAAATTATACAAAAGGTGTTAAGAAATTATTAAAATACTCAAAAGAAGAATCTGTAAGATTGTCTACGACATATGTCGGTTCAGAACATCTGCTATTAGCAATCATCAAAGATTCCTTAGGTGATGCTCACAAGTTGCTTGCTACTGTCGGTTGTGACTTTAATAAAATGAAAACAGAAATTGAAAAAGAAATTAGCACTAACAATAATTCAGTTACTGTGGGTCATCTCCCTTTGACAAGAAGACTGGAAAGAGTATTGAAACGCTCTTATGTTTTAGCAACTAAGAATGGATTGAATATTGCAAATCAGAATTATCTGCTATTAGCTCTTTCTGAAGAAAAAGCTGGTTTAGCAAATAATATACTAAAAAGTTTGTCAATTAATTCAAAAATTTTATCTTCATTTATAATTACATATAGTAAGGATGTATCATTAAATAATAAATCTAATAGTCCAATATTAGAAAAAGAAGATAATTTAAAATCATTTAAATCATTTTCTAGAAATATTAGTAAGATGGCAGAAAGTAACTTATTGGATCCTGTTATTGGTAGGCAGTTAGAAATTGAAAGAGTTACTCAGATTTTATCAAGAAGAAAAAAAAATAATCCTGTCTTGATTGGTGAGCCAGGTGTTGGTAAAACAGCTATTGTAGAAGGACTTGCTTTACGTATTGCTCAGAAAAAAGTGCCTAGAATTTTGTGGAATTATAAAGTTTTAGCATTGGATTTAACAGGATTGATTGCTGGTACTAAATATAGAGGTCAATTCGAGGAGAGAATGAAGAAAATTATGCTTGAACTTGAAAAAGCTGATAAGGTAATTTTATTTATTGATGAACTGCATACTATAGTTGGAGCTGGCGGAGCTACTGGATCATTAGACGCTGCTAATATATTTAAGCCAGCCCTAGCTAGAGGAGACATACAGATTATAGGTGCAACTACGCTTAATGAATATAAAAAATATATTGAAAAAGATGGTGCTTTAGAAAGAAGGTTTCAAAAAATTATTATTAATGAACCTTCAGTAAGTGATACTATAGAAATATTGAATGGTATTAAAGAAAAGTATGAGACTCATCATAATGTTAAAATTGTTGATGATACAATAAAAAGTTGTGTTGAGCTAAGCAAGCGATATATTAATGATAGGTTCTTGCCAGATAAAGCAATTGATGTGATGGATGAAGTATGTTCTAGGAAAAGATTAAATGACTTGGTAGTACCTAGGTCTATTTTGAATCTAGAAAAAAGGATTGATAAAATAAAAAAAGAAAAAGAAGATGCTATTGCAAATCAAACATTTGAAGTCGCAGCAAAACTTAGAGATAAAGAAAAAAAGTTAATAGTAAAATTAGAAATAGAGCAAAACCACTTTACTAGTAAAAATGAAGAACATTTAGTCGTCACTGATAAAGATGTCGCTGATACTGTATCTTTAATAACAGGTATTCCGCTATATAAGATAACTTTAAAGGAATCTGAAAAGATTTTGCATATGGGTGATGATATAAAGAAAAGTATTGTAGGCCAAGATCATGCAATAGATATTTTATCTTCTTCTATTCAAAGGGCTCGTGCAGGTTTTAAAAATCCTAATAGACCTATAGGATCTTTTATATTTTTAGGACCTTCTGGTGTCGGTAAAACAGAGCTTGCTAAGCGATTAGCAAAGTATTTATTTGAAAATGACTCATCCTTAATTAAAATAGATATGTCTGAGTATATGGAGAGGTATAATGTTTCTCGTTTAATAGGGGCTCCTCCTGGTTATGTCGGTTACGAAGAAGGAGGCCTTTTAACTGAAAAAGTTAGAAGAAATCCATACTCAATAATATTGTTTGATGAAATAGAAAAAGGGCATCCAGATATTTTTAATTTATTATTACAAATTTTAGATGAGGGTCAATTGACAGATAGTCTCGGACATAATATAGATTTTAAAAATACATTAGTTATTATGACCTCTAATATTGGCACTGCAAGTATTAATTCTTCTAATATAGGTTTTGTAGATAAAAAAACTAATAAAGAAGACAATGAATCTATAGTTATGAAAGAAGTTAAAAAATATTTTAAGCCTGAGTTCCTAAATAGATTAGATGATATTATTATCTTCAATCAATTAACTCTAGATAATCTATATAAAATTATAGATTTTGAAATGATAGATCTTAAAAATAATCTTAAAAATAAGAATATATCATTAAGGTTAAATAAATCTGCTAAAAAAATTCTTTTACAAGAAGGTTCCTTCCTAGACTGGGGTGCAAGACCTATAAGACGAGTTATACAAAATAGAATAGAAAGTGAAATATCTATTAAGTTCCTAGATGGAAAATTTATTGATGGTGGTGGTAATATTAGTATCACTGGAAAAGATGGTGAATTAATTTTCAAACAATCCCCTATTAATAAAAAAGTACTTAAAAATAAAAAAACAATTTAGCAATAATCGACTTGTGACAAAATGTCATATTCAGTAATGATGGCATAATAATTGAGTTATTTTTATTTAGAATTTTAATTTTAACTAGGAGTTTAATAATGGGAAAAATAATTGGAATAGATTTAGGTACAACAAATTCATGCTTCGCTGTAATAGAAGGTGGCTCTCCAAATGTAATTACTAACAAAGAAGGTAATAGAACAACACCATCGGTTGTAGCCTTTGCTAAAGGTGGAGAAAGTTTAGTCGGTCAGGCAGCAAAAAGGCAAGGTGTAACTAATCCCAAAAATACAATTTTTTCAGCTAAAAGATTTATTGGAAGGAATTATAAAGAAATCAAGAAGGAATCTTCAAATCTACCTTTTGATATAGTCGAAGGTAAAAATAAAGAAGTCCTAATAAAAGCAAATGATAAAGAGTATGCACCAGCTCAAATCAGCGCAATGGTTTTACAAAATATAAAGATAAATGCTGAAGAATATTTAGGGTCTGATGTCACTGATGCTGTCATAACAGTACCTGCTTATTTTAATGATTCCCAAAGACAAGCTACTAAAGATGCTGGTACTATTGCAGGTTTAAATGTAAAACGTATTATTAATGAGCCGACTGCAGCTGCTTTAGCTTATGGACTTGATAAGAAAAATAAAGATCAAAAAATAGCTATTTATGATTTAGGAGGTGGTACATTTGATATTTCTATTTTAGAGATAGGGGATGGAGTTTTTGAAGTTAAATCAACAAATGGAGATACGCAATTAGGTGGTGATGATTTTGATGATATATTGGTTAATTGGCTAGCTGAAGAATTTCAAAAATCTGATTCAATGGATTTGAAAAAAGATCCAATGGCTCTTCAGAGATTAAAAGAAGGTGCAGAAAAAGCTAAATGTGAATTGTCAACATCTAAGCAAACAGAAATTAATCTGCCATTTATTACAGCTGACTCTTCTGGGCCTAAGCATCTTAATGTAACATTGACTAGAGCTAAATTTGAAAATCTAATTAATGATTTAGTTCAAAAAACAGTAGCTCCATGCAAGAATGCTCTAAATGATGCTAACCTGAAGCCTTCAGAAATAGATGAGGTTATTTTAGTTGGTGGATCTACAAGGATACCTTTAGTTCAAGATAGTGTAGAAAAATTATTTGGTAAAGAAAGCAATAAAAGTGTTAATCCTGATGAAGTTGTTGCTATTGGTGCTGCAATTCAAGGTGGAGTATTAGGAGGAGAAGTAGATGATATTTTATTGTTAGATGTAACTCCTTTAACTTTAGCGATTGAAACTTTGGGTAATATTGCGACTCCTATGATTCCAGCAAATACTACTATACCTACAAAGAAATCTGAAGTTTTTTCAACAGCAACGGATAATCAGCCATCAGTGCCAGTTCACGTTGTTCAAGGTGAAAGAAAATTTGCAAAAGATAATAAATCTTTAGGGCAATTCATTCTTGACGGTATTCCGCCTGCGCCTAGAGGAACTCCTCAAATAGAAGTTACTTTTGATATAGATTCTAATGGAATACTTAATGTTACAGCAAAAGATAAAGCTACAGGTAAGGAACAATCTATTAAAATAGAAGCTTCTAGTGGTTTGTCTGATGATGAGATAGAAAGAATGAAGCGAGATGCTGAAGAGAATGAAAAAGAAGATAATGCTAAGAAAGAAGCTATTGAATTAAAAAATACTGCTGAAAATTTAGTTTATCAAACAGAAAATCAATTAAAAGAAGCTCAGGATAAAATTCAAAAAGAAAACTATGATGCGATTAACTCTAAATTAACTGAATTAAAGGATTGTAAAGATTCTAATGATGCTGAAAAAATTAAATCTGTGATTGATGCACTTAATGCAGAATGGTCTAAAGTATCACAAGACATGTATAATGCACAACAACAATCAGATCCAACAGGAGATTCAAGTGATAAAGGATCAAGTGAAAGTAATAAAACAGATAAAGCAGATAATGTTGAAAATGTAGATTACGAAGTAGTAGATGATGATAAATAAAAATTATTTTATAATCATATTTTTTTCTTTTTCTCTTTGTGTAAATACTTATTGGGAACCATATAATCCAAAAGCTAATGAACGAATTACTGTTTATGCTGATGTTTCGAATAGTTTAGAACTTAAATATTCTTATCCACTTTATATTCATTTAAGTGTTAATGGAAAAGAATATACTTCACATTTAATGTCATTAGATTATGTTAAACAATTATCTACATGGGAATATAAGTTTAATATTTCTAGCAATACTTATTTTCAAATCGATAATAATAGATATTATGTAGCCGACAAAAATTGGAAAGATGCTTTAATAATGATTTCAGATAATTTAGATTTATTTGAAGAAGTTGATTTAGCCTTAAGTACAAAAAATTATAATAGATGTATGTTACTATTAAATAATATTGTAAATAATTATCAAGATAATCAAATTTCAGTTAAGGCGCAGTATATGATGGCTGAAATTTTTTTAAATGATTTTAAAGATTATAGTATGGCCATTAATTATTATCAAAATATAATTTCTAATTATTCTATTGATTTTCAAGAGGTTAAAAAATCAATGTTTACTTTAGCTTATATTTATGCTAATCATTTAGATTATTATACAGATGCAATTAATTTATATAAAGAGTTTAAGAATAAATATCCAAACGATGATTTGATAGCTTCAATAGATTATGAGCTTGAGAATCTTTTAAAAATTGATAAAGAAATTGAATCTTTATTAAAATCATCGAAATAATCATATTATTTAAGTAATATATTTTATAATTTCAGTTGTTAATTATTAATTATTATAGGTTATATCATGGCAAGTACTTCAGATTTCAGAAACGGCTTAATATTCCATCATAAAGGTGGTTTATGGAAAATTGTAGAATTTTTACACGTTAAGCCAGGTAAAGGACCAGCATTTGTTAGAACTAAGTTAAAAAATATAAAAACGGGTCAGATAGTCGAAGAAACTTTTAGGTCTGGTGAAAAATTTGACATAGTAAAAATAGAAGCTAGAGATTATAATTATTTATACAATGATGGTTCTTTCTATACTTTTATGGATTCAGAAACTTATGATCAAATTTCACTCACAAAAGATCAGGTTGGTGATGATAAATTAGATTTTTTAATTGAGAATACTCAAACAACAATAGCTTTTAATGGTTCAGAGCCTATAGAAGTTCGTATACCTCAACATATGAATATTAAAGTTGTAGAAACTGATCCCGGTGAAAAAGGTAATACTGCTCAGGGTGGAACAAAACCTGCTACTCTTGAAAGTGGTGTTGTTTTAAATGTCCCTTTATTTATTAATATTGATGATGTTATAAGAGTTGACACCAAAGATAAAAAATATATTGAGAGAGTAAAATAACTTTATATGTCCTTAAGTGATAAGATAAAGAAAATTATTAATGTTATTCAAGGTACTGATATAGAAGAAATTGAAATTTCTTCATTTTGGGGTGCTCAAAAAATTAAATTATCAAAAAAGTCTTCTTTAGATAATTCTCCTGTTTATATTGAGCCAAAAAAATTTTCTAATGAAGAAGTATTAGATATACCTAAGGATGAAAATTCTTCTAGTTTAAAAGAAAAAGAAGAATCTACAATAGATGAACTGGATGATTCTAGTGTGTCAAATGATGATACCTCAGCTATTAATGAAGAAGACTTAGAATATCAAAAAGCTCCCTTAGTAGGTACTTTTTATGCATCATCAAAACCTGGTGAAGCTCCATTTGTAAGTGTTGGTGAAAAAGTTTCAAAAGGTCAAACTATATGTATAATTGAAGCTATGAAAATATTTAATGAGATAGAGTCAGATTTTGATGGAACAATCATTGAAGTTCTAGCTGAGGATGCAAACCCTGTAGAATTTAATCAATCAATTTTTTCTATTAAGCCAAACGAATAATGTTTAAAAAAATCCTTATAGCAAATAGAGGTGAAATAGCCTTAAGGATTATACGAGCTGCAAGAGAACTAGGTATTAAAACAGTTGCAGTTTTTTCAACAGCAGACGACCTTTCATTACATAAAAAATTTGCAGATGAAGCTATCTGCATAGGGCCTCCAAATCCTTTACAAAGTTATTTGAATATACCTTCAATATTAGCTGCTGCTGAGCTTACTAATTCAGATGCAATACACCCAGGTTATGGTTTCTTGTCAGAGAATGCTGAATTCTCTTCTATATGCAAGGATAATAGTATAGTATTTATAGGTCCTGATTCTAACACTATTATGTCTATGGGGCATAAGTCTATTGCTAAAGATACGATGAAGTCTGTTGGAGTCGCTGTTATTCCTGGTTCAGATGGAATCGTTAATTCTATCGATGAAGGTATGGAAATAGCATCAGATATTGGTTATCCTATAATCATAAAAGCTGCTTCAGGAGGAGGTGGAAGAGGTATGCGTATGGTCGAAAGGGAAGAAGATTTTTCTAATGCATTTAATTCAGCTCAATCTGAATCTAAAATTGCATTTAATAATGATGAGGTATATATAGAAAAATATTTTACTCAGCCTAGACATATAGAAATACAAATTTTAAGTGATTCTCACGGAAATACATATGCTTTTGGTGAAAGAGAATGTTCTATTCAAAGAAGACATCAAAAGGTCTTAGAAGAATCACCTTCGCCTGCAATAAACCAAATTACAAGAAATAAGATGTGTGAAACAGCAATTTTAGCTGCAAAATCAGTTAATTATGTAGGCGCTGGTACAGTGGAATTTTTATATGATCCTTTATCGAATGATTTTTTCTTTATGGAAATGAATACAAGGATTCAGGTTGAACATCCAGTTACAGAATTTGTTACTAATGTTGATTTAGTCAAACAGCAAATTTTATGTCATGCTGGATTAACTATGCCTAAGATTTATGAAAATCTTAAATTGAGAGGACATTCAATAGAGTGTAGGATTAATGCTGAAGATCCGAATAAAAATTTCATGCCTTCTCCAGGAACTTTGACAAGTGTTCATTTTCCTGGAGGATTAGGAATTCGAGTTGACTCATCTGTCTACTCTGGTTATACTATTCCTCCAAATTATGATTCTATGATAGCTAAAATAATAGTTCATGCGCAAACTAGAGTTGAGGCAATTAATAAAATGTATACTTCTTTAGATGAATGTGTTATTGATGGTATAAAAACAAATATAGAATTTCAAAAGAAAATTTTAAAAAATGATGCTTTCATTAAAGGGGAATTTAATACTAATTTCTTGAATAACTTTCAGTAAAAAAAGGTGCATTTATGAATATTCCAGTAGATTTAAAATATACAAAAGAACACGAATGGTTAAAAATAGAAGATAATATTGCATATGTAGGTATAACAGATTTTGCTCAAAGTGAGCTAGGTGATATTGTTTTTGTTGAGTTACCTAATCTAGGTGATGAATTTTCTCAAAATGATATTTTTGGTACCATCGAAGCTGTTAAAACATTAGCTGATTTATATATACCTATTTCAGGAAAAATTATTGCCATTAATGATAAGCTAGAAAATGAACCAGAACTTATTAATAACGATCCTTATGAAGAAGGTTGGATTGTTAAGATAGAAATGTCAAATCCTAGTGATGTAGATTTATTATTAGATGAAAATGATTATAAGGGTCTCATTTCATAATGTCTTATATCCCTATTACTGATAATGATGTTATTGAGATGCTTAAGGTTATAAAATCAAAATCTATAGATGAATTATTTGATATCGTGCCTGAAAAGTTTAGATTGGATTATGAGAAATTTAATATTCCTGCATCTTATTCAGAGCAGGAAGTATTCTCATTTTTAAATAGTATTGGAGATAGTAATTATGCATCTTCAAATAAGACATTTATTGGTGGGGGTGCCTATGACCATTATGTCCCTAAAATTGTAGATTTTTTAGCTCATCGTTCAGAATTTTATACAGCATATACTCCATATCAACCAGAAGTTAGTCAAGGTACTTTACAATATTTATATGAATTCCAGTCTATGATTTGTGAATTATCTGGTATGGATATTTCTAATGCCTCTTTGTATGATGGTGCTTCTGCTGTTGCTGAAGCATGTAGTATGTCTATCGCTGTAAATTCTAAAAGAAAAATTCTTATTTCATCATCAGTTAATCTTCATTATTTATCTGTTTTAAAAAGCTATTTTTCATATAATAATGTTGATATACAGTTAATTAACTCAAATAATGGAATAACTGATATTCAAGATTTAGAAAGTAAGATTGATGATGAAGTGACGTGTATTGTTATACAAACTCCTAATCGCTTTGGTTTGCTGGAAGATTGGTCTGATTTCTCAAAATATAAGGAAAAATATCCAAAACTATTAATTGTAGGTGTATCTGATCCACAATCATTATCAATTATAAAATCACCTGGCGAATGTGATTGTGATGTATATGTTGGTGAAGGTCAAACGCTTGGTAATTATTTATCATTTGGTGGCCCTTATATTGGGCTATTTGCAGCAAAAGAAAAATATGCAAGAAAGATGCCTGGTAGAATTATTGGTCGAACTGAAGATGTAGATGGTAAAGAGGGTTTTGTAATGACCTTGCAAACTAGAGAACAGCATATAAGACGAGATAGAGCTACTTCTAATATTTGTACTAATCAGGGCTTAATAGCCTTACGTTGTACTATTTATATGACTTTGTTAGGATATAAAGGTTTACCTAATATCGCAGAAATATGTTTTCAGAATTCTCAATATGCAGCTTCTGAAATTTCTAAGCTAGAAAATTTTAAAGTATATTTTAATGACCATAATTTTATTAAAGAGTTTGTTGTTGAGACTAAATATTCAGTTAAAAAATTAGTATGCGATGCAGCAAAAAATGGATATAATCTAGCACAATTAAATGGAGATAAAACAGATTCTTTAGTTTTGTTAGCTTTTACTGAAAAATACAATAAAAATGATATTAATAAATTTATTTCATATTTAAAGAATTATAATCAATAATTTATAATTTTATATGTCTGTATTTAGCTATCTAAACAAAAAAAAAAATAATAAGGGTTTTGGTTTATTAGCTCTTATTGATCCAGATAAAAAAAATGATTTAAAACTAGACTTAATAATTTCTAGAATCAATAGCTGTCCTTTCGATGCAATTCTTATCGGTGGAAGCAAAATCCAAGATAATTTATTTGAAAAAAGAATTAGTTATATAAAATCTAATACTTCGTTACCATTACTATCTTTTCCAGGTTCATCTAGTCAAATATCTAATCAAATTGAATCTATTTTATATCTAAATTTAATAAGTGGAAGAAATCCTAAGTACTTAATAGAAGAGCAAGTTAAAGGAGCTCTTAAAATTAATGAGCTAAATATCGAAACAATTCCTACAGCATATATATTATTAGATGGTGGAAACTCTACTTCTGTAAATGAAGTCTCTTCTACTAAGCCTCTAAAAATGGATGATAAGAATTATATTTTATCACATGCATTAGCTGGTCAATATATGGGTAATAAATTTATTTATTTTGATTGTGGTAGCGGGGCAGAAAAAACAATGAAAATAGAATTATTGAATTATATATCTAAAAAAGTACAAATTCCTATTATAGTCGGAGGTGGAATAAAAACATATAAGCATGTAAAAGAATATTCTAGTAATGGCTCTTCTTTTATTGTAATAGGAAACGCTTTAGAAGAAGACAGTTTTGAGTTTTAGTTATTCTATTTAAGTAGAGTGATTTTTTTTGTAAATGAATTTTTATCTGTTATCATATTGATAAAATAAATTCCACTTGAAAAACTCGATGCATTCCAATTCAAATTATGATATCCTGATGACATGAAACCAGAATAAAGAGTTTCAACTAATCTTCCTCTTAAATCATAAACATTAATAATTAAATTATTTTCATCATTGATTAATGAAAAATTAATTGTTGTTAATGGATTAAATGGATTAGGATAGGGGGCAGACAGCTCATTTTTAT
>MDTG01408906.1_pt1 | contig 18067 bp, 15 predicted proteins | sample 811421 | NCBI WGS metagenome assembly MDTG01 (sample SAMN05326645, study PRJNA326480) | marine metagenome | isolation source: seawater | place: Pacific Ocean: South East | collected 2011 | reverse complement strand
TTGTGCACAATTATTAACATCGCAAGGATATCCAGCAATAGTAATGGGAACGGGAAATATGGATGAAGATGGATACCTAGCATATTTTTGTAAAGCAGGTGATGGTGTAGTAGATGTTCAATTGATTGCAGATTTACATAAAAGTGAGGTTTTTAAGGTTGGTGAATATTTGGAATTAACAGAAAGTATATTAAATGCCAAACCAAGTGCAGATTTATGGGAAGATCAAGAAGATGAAGAAGAATTAGGATTCAGCTATGATTTTATAGAATTTTATACAGGAAGTTATTTAAAATTAAGTGAAGATGAAAAAAAATCATTTTTAGAACATTTAAATAATAATTCACTTAAAGAGTTTTTGAATTTTGAGGAAAAATGTTTAGCAGTTCATAATAGAAACAAACATAAAATTGGAGGTGTAGTTAATTTATAAATTCATTAGTTCTTGCATACCTTGTAATGAATTTAAATTAATACTTTTATCATCAATAAACATGTCAAAAAAGGGCTTTTTTGTTCTTAAAATAGTATATTTAGCTCCCCATTTACTAAGTTGTTTTTTTGTGAATTCTAACCAATCCTTATCTGAAATTATACCTCTTGATGTCCAATAAATAATGTTATGACCCTCTTCATATAGATTATTAATTTTGTTAATAACATTTACATTTGGTAGCGATTCTTCATAATTTTCACCGCTTGTAATTGTTTTATCAATATCAACAAAGTATGTTTTTTTATTTAAAAATAAAATTTCATTAGAATTAATACTTGGACAGATATGTGTTTCAAGCCATTCACTCATTAATTTATTAGAATCAGGCTGGCTTATATATGGTGGCATTTCAGGATTATACATAGTATCGCATAAATCTCTAACAACAACAACTGGAAATCCGTATCTAACATACCATTTAATACCATAAGGTTTATCTAAAACGCACATATTAGTGTGTGCTCCAAAAACAACAAGACATTTAATTTTTTTAAAATGTAAAAAATTTAATATTTCTTTGGAATAATTGGATATACAATCTTTTTCATAATCTAATTCGATATCAGGATGTAATGTTACTTTTTTTTTATCGTAATCAAAATTTTTGTCTTCTTTTTTATAACCACCATCGCTATCATCAAAAGGTAAGACAGGATATGTTAAACCTTTATCAATTAATTTTGCAATTGGTTTTCTTTTAATATTTTTTCTCAAGTTTGTTTCTTCCCAATTACCTTTTTTACAAGCATAATTTGGATAAGACCCACCAATAATTATTTGAGAACCAGCATTTCTCATTTTTTTTAAAAATGTATTAGCTTTTTTAGCAATTTTATGTTGTCTTTCTAATGCAGGTTTGCAAGAGTGACTATTCCACATTCCAATGCACAAAACTGCGATTTCTTTTGCTTTGAAATATTTAAATTTTTCAAATATTTCATTTTCATTATTTACAAATAAAGGATATCGTCTTTTTAAGTAAAATCCAACATTATTGTTCATTTATAATATAAAAATAAATAAATATTTAAATATTTATTAGTTTAAATAATTTATAATGAACAATATATCTGTAATAGGTGTAGGAAGATTAGGTTTAGGATTAGCACTTTTAATTGAAAAGGCTGGTTACAACGTATGTGGTGTTGATATATTTCCTGATTATGTAAAAAGTTTAAATGATAAAACTTATAAAACAAAAGAACCAGAATATGAAAATCTTTTAAAAAATAGTAAAAATTTTCATGCAACAACAAATTTAAAGGAGGGACTTGATTTCTCAGACACAATTTTTATTATAGTTCAAACACCAAATGGAGGAGGTGATAAATTTTACGATCATAGTATATTATCAAATTTACTTGTAAAAATTAATAAACATAAAGTAAAAAATAAAGATATTATTATTGGCTGCACAGTTATGCCAAAATATATTACTGAAGTAGGAAAAGTGTTAATAGAAAATTGTGAAAATACAACGTTAAATTATAATCCTGAGTTTATAGCACAGGGGGAAATTATAAAAGGATTTTTGAATCCTGATATAATTTTAATAGGTGCGGAAAATGAATCACTTGGGGAAAAATTAGAAAAAATATATTCAAAATTTGTATTGACAAGTCCACGTTATTGTGTTCTCACTCCGTTAGAAGCAGAGATTGTAAAAATAACAATTAATGGATTTATAACAACAAAATTATCATTTGCAAATATGATGTCTGATGTTTGTGATAATTGTGGAGCAGATAAATATAAAGTATTAAATAGTATAGGTGGTGATAGTAGGATAGGTAATAAATATTTTAGACCAGGTTATTCATTTGGAGGACCTTGTTTTCCAAGAGATACAATTGCTTTGAAGCAATTTGTTGATAAAATGGAAATAAATAGTGATTTGCTAACAGCAACAACAAAATATAACAAAGAGCATATAAAATTTCAAACAAATCAAATTTTAAGAGAAAATCCGGATCAAGAAGTATTTGAATTTACTGGTGTTTGTTATAAGGAAGATAGTAAAATTCCAATAATAGAAGAAAGTGCAAAATTAAAAATTGCAGAGAATTTGGTAAAAAAAGGAAAAAATGTTATAATAAAAGACGAAATACAATTAATAAATGAATGTAAAAAAGAATATGGAAATTTATTTAATTATGAGATTGTAAATAATAGTGAAACAAAAACACATGATAAAAAAGATGAAAATAATATAATTTATGCTTATTCTCATAAAAACAATTATATCAAATATAAAACAGAATATGATAAAAATATACAAAATACAATTGATGGTGGTTTATTTATAAATGGACCAGCAGTTAAAATACTAGAAGATAAATTAGAGAAATATGTAGATACTAAAAATGCTATAACAGTTTCATGTGGCACCAATGCCTTATTGGTTGCACTTATGGCATTAAATGTCAAACCGGGCGACGAAATAATAACGACGCCTTTAACGTGGATTGCCACATCAGAAGTAATATGTGTATTGGGAGCAACACCTGTATTTGTAGATATAAATAGGGAAACTTACAATATTGATGAAAACAAAGTAAAAGAAGCAATAACTGAAAAAACAAAGGGTATATTAGCTGTAAGTTTATATGGCCAGATGTGTAATATAAAAGAGTTAATGAAAACGGCAAAAGAACACGATTTATGGGTTGTTGAAGATGGAGCACAAAGTTTTGGTTCTAAAAGAGACAATAAATTAAGTTGTTCTTTAGCAACTATATCTTGTACTAGTTTTTATCCTACTAAGCCATTAGGTGGTTGGGGTAATGGTGGTGCTTGTTTTACAAATGATGATGATTTAGCTTATAAAATGAGATGTATAAGAAATAATGGTTGTTTGGAAAGACATAAACATAAATTCATAGGATTAAACTGTACTATGAATAGTTTACAGGGTGCTGTATTAAATGTTAAATTAGATCATATAAATGAATCATTAAATAATAGAATAAAAATAGCCGAAAAGTATAACGAGAAATTAAATGGAATTGAAAATATTGAGATACCAAAAATTATTTGCGATAAACATGTATTTGCTCAATATGTGATATTATTGAAAAATAAAGAAAAACGTAATGAATTTGTAGAATATATGAAGGATAATGGTATCATTTTGGGTGTTTTTTATCCAAAACCATTATATAAACAAGAATGTATGAAGCAATATCATAGAGATTGTCCTATTACAGAAGAAATCTGTGATAGAGCGGTATCACTGATATGTTATGATGGTTTGACAAATAAAGAACAGGATAGAATAATATCAAATATAAAAAAATCGTTTAAAAATAACATAATTTAAAATGTATAATATGATAGTTGTGAAATATGATGATAATTATTATAAAGATTGGGATAAATTTGTATTAAATTCTATAAATGGAACTTTATTTCATACTAGAAAATTTTTAAGCTATCATGAAAAAAATAAATTTATAGATAGTTCAATACTGATATATAAAAAAACAGAATTATGCTGTGTTTTTCCTTGTTGTTATGATGATGTAAATGATGAATATTGGTCGCATAAAGGTTCATCACACGGTGGACCTGTAATAAGCGAAAAATTTTATAAAGGAGAATATATTGAAAAAATTATAAATGAGATATTACAATATTATAGTTATAATTTAAATATGAGAATAGCCGAAACAATATTTTCAAAAAAATACACAGATCCAATAATATATTTTTTAAATAAAGAAAATTTTACAATAAGAAAAGAATTAAGTGTATATAAAAAGTTATTAAATGATGATAATACAGAAATAGAAATATTTAATGATTTTCATAAAAGAAATTTAAAATATTTAAAAATTGGACTAGAAGATAAAAATTTTAAAACATTAAAAACAATAGAATTGTCTGATTATAAAGAATTTTATAATTTATTAATAGAAAATTTAAAAAAACATAATAGCACACCAACACATAGTCTACAAGAATTTTTATTATTAAATGAAATGTATAAAGAAAATTCTTTACTAGTTATAACAAAAAAAGATAACAATATTGTATCTGGAATATGGAATATAATTTATAAAAATGTAATGTATGCCTTTTATATTGTAAAAAATTACAGTTATAAAGAACACTTCATAACTTTGTTAAATTTTAATTATTCATTTAATTATGCTCAAAAATTAAAAATAAAATATTTTTGTTTTGGTATATGCACAGAAAAGAGAGGACAATATTTGAATAAAAATTTATTGAAATTTAAAGAAAGTATGGGTGGTGAATTAATAAATAGATATGTAATAGAAAAAAAATATGTAAAAAGTGCAGAAAACATTAAAAATAAAAAGAAATTTGGTTATTGTATATCAGGTGGCGGACATGTAATAGAATCATGTATAAAATTTATAAACGATAATAATTTATCATATAATGTTGTATTATTTTTTACAAAAGAAGATGAAACATTTGAAAGGTTTAAAAAATATAATATTGAATCTCATATTATAAAAGGTAGTTGGAAGAAAGAACGTGAACAACTATGTGATAAAATATGTAAAATATGTGAGGATAAACATGTAGATTATTTAATTTTAGGATTCAATAAATTATTGTGTGGTAAATTATTAAATAAATTTAAAAATAAAATAATAAATATACATCCGTCTTTATTGCCTTCTTTTAAAGGTATGGGTGCTACTGAATTACAATACAAAAGTAAATGTAAATTTTTTGGTTGCACTACACATTTTATAGATGAAAAAATGGATGAGGGACTTATAATATGTCAGGGTGTATCTAATATAGATTATAGCAAAGATTATAAATATAATTGTGAAAAATTTTATAAAATATTACAAAAACTAATAATAAATACTGTGTGTTTAGTGATATATGATTATTTATCTTTTGAAAATAATAAATTTATTTATAAAAATGTAATTTACACTGAGAATATCTCGCCTTTAATAAATTTAGATTTAATACATAAACAAATTTATAATTTAAAGATTTAATTGTTATTTAAATTAAATGAACGATTTTCAAAATCATTTTAATAATTTGTATTCTGAACAAGGTAAACCATTAAGTATATTGCAAATAGGTGGTAACGATGGAATTCAGGCTGACCCATTATATAATTTGATCCAGAAATATCCAAATGTGACTCTAAATGTTTTAGAACCTATAAAAAGATATTATGATAATTTAAAATCAAATTATAAGTTTAATTATAATGTAAAAACACATAATTTAGCAATTGCAGAATGTAATGGAACCAAGGAAATTACATATGTTAATTACAACTCGAGTATGCCATCATGGGCTAAAGGTTTGGGAACATTTAATGTTGAAGGAAATTGTTTGTCTGGTATGACAGGGCTGGGTAATACAATAAATTGTAAATCTGAAAATTGGTGGAAATTATTAAACGAAAATAAAGTAAAAGAAACGGTAAAAGTTAAAAAATTAAATACATTTCTTGAAGATATTAATTTAAAAGAAATAGATATATATGTTTCTGACACGGAAGGTTATGATTGGATAATATTTGAGCAATTGGATTTAGATAAATATTTTCCAAAATTAATTTATATGGAAACGCATGGAAGAATAATTCCAAAAGATTTATTAAGTAAAAAATTAGATAAATATAATTATAAATATTATCATGGACACGATACAGTAGCTTACAAATATTAAATGATATAATTATTAATTTGTTCTAGATATGGATAAATTTTTATAAAACATTACAAAAAAAATTTAATATAATATATTAATTTTTTTTTGGAATTTATAAAAGAACAAGTTATAAGACAATATATATTTTCATGACTATTCATATTTAAATATAACTTATTATATAATAATAAATGTATAGAATTATATTAATTGGTGCAGGTTATTGGGGTAAAAATTTTGTGAGATTATTGAATAATATGGAAAATATGTATACTTTTAGTGGTGTAGTTGAATTAAATATTGATATTCAAAATAAAATAAAATCAAAATATCCAAATTTAAAGATATTTACAGACTACCAAAAAACATTTGATTTGGCGGATATATATTTAATTGCTACACCTGTACATACACATTACGATATAGCAAAAAATTGTTTAGAAAATGGAAAACATGTAATAGTAGAAAAACCTTTAACAAATAATATAATAAAATCAAAAAGGTTATTAGAAATAGCCAAAAAAAAAAATAAAAGGATTTTTGTAAATTTTACACCTTTATATACAGACCCATATAATTATATCTATAACAGATACGAAAATAAAAGAGATCATATATTTTTTATAAACTGTAATAGATCCAATTTAGGTATTATTAGAAATGATTGTTCTGTAGTAGAAGATTTAACGTGTCACGATGTAGCTTTATTATTACATTTTTTAGATGATATTCCAGATAAATATAGTATAAAATGCAGTGGAAAAAAATGTTATTCTGATAATGTCGATATGATATCTATACAAATGATATTTCCAAAAAACAATATACTTTGTAATTTGTACACCAGTTGGGTAGATAATGAAAAAAAAAGGGAATTTTCTATAATATCAAAAAATGAAAAATTAATTTACGATGACATTAAAGGAATAAAATCAATAAAAATAAATAAAAGTCGTATAGAAAAAGATACAAATGATATAAAATATATTTTTGATGATGTATTAATGCCTATGCAAGAATATAATGAACCTATAAGAAACCAATTAAAACATTATTATGAATGTTTAAAACACGATTTACCTTGTAAAACAGATGGTGAATTTGCTTTAAAAGTAAATGAAGTATTGCAATATATTAATGATAAAATCTATTTATAAATACTATATTATATATTTATTTTAGACCTATAATGTTACATCATGAGAACAAATAATTATGATAATATCGTCCACAGGTTAATGAAACAAAACTTACATACCATTTTGTAAATGTGACCCCCTATTGGTTAACGATAATGGCATTGAATTATCTATAAATTTTTGATATATATATGATGCTTCGATTGTAGAACCTTTATTCATTAATCCCCAAGGAATCATATACGCTTTTTCCCTAGGCATAGAACAACACCCAAAACCGGTTCTAGCACGCAACGCAGGCCATTTTTTTAAATACTCGTCAAACTTATCTAATATAATATTATTTTGTTCCAATACATATTTTGTTAATGGTGTATTTGGTTTTACTATCCATCCTATAGTTTGACAATAATTCCACTTATTCCAATTTTGTTTATAAAAATCTGGATTTCCTGAACTTAAAGTCCAAGGAACTTCTCCTTTACCATCTAATATAGAAGAACAACACCATAAATTATTATTATTATTTAGTTTATTTAAATATTTTTTCCAAATATCCCATCTAAAAGTTTCTTTAATTGCTATTAATATGCCTCCATAATGATTAGAAAAATAATTAAACAAATAATCAAATTTATGAATACCTGATAAATATTTATAATTTGGGTGTAATGGTTCAATTAGAAAATCCTGTAAATTAAAATCAGTAACCAAATTAATTTTGAAAGGGCAATTTTTTTTTATTTGTTCAAAACATTTTTTTCGATTATTTGTCATTTTAGTCGAACCTTTACCGTCGTAAGAAACCCAAATCAACCAAACAGTTTCTGGTGCTTTATTATAAATATTTGTATTATTATTACATATATCAGGTATTTTTTCATCTGAGTTTAATATTTTTTTTGTAAATGCTCTTGTTGATAAATCATAATTATAACAAGCATTTATTACACTGTCTATATTATCAAAATTAATTTTTTTACTATCATATCTTAAACAACCTGGACAAAAAGGAAAAAATTTATTATTCATAGGTGGATTACGATAGTAATTTTCACAATTATGGATATTATAGTTCATATTTATATATATATATATTTATTTGTATATATATATATATATTTATTTTTATAATATATATTATAAATATTCTAACAAAGGTAAAATGATTTCTTTTTTAATTTTATCATTTACCACATCTTCATAATCTTTAAATAAACTACCTAAATATGGATGAAGCCAAGTAATATGATTATTATTTTTAATGTAATGTATTAAATTGTTGTTTATAATTTTATGATTGACACTATCATAACAATCAAATGTCGGATTTGATAAACTAGTTTTTCTATATAACCATCCTTCTTTTAATTCATCCATAGAAAAATTAACAATATTGTTTTTAGCATCATTTTTTAACCATATTTTTATAGAATTTCTTAATAAATACTGTTCTATCCCCCAATTATTTCCCCTATAAGTAAATTTTTCAGGATAATTTTTTTTTGTATATTCGATTATATCATTTAAAGAATTTAAATTTAAATGTTCATATATTTTTTTCCAAGTTTTCGCAAAAGCAATATTATGCATAGACATAAAAGTATTGATATTATTTTTATTTTTGCAATAAGATGTATTGTCAAAAGATATTGAACCGTGAATCAATATATTTTCATTCAACACATTTAATGTTTCATTATCCAACAATTTAAATTTATTGATTAGTATTTGATCCATATCACAATAATATAGAATTGTATCATCATCTTCTAAGATTCTAGATAAATGTGTTATTGTTTGTATATAATAAGATGTTTTAATATTATCTGGTGTTTCTATATAAACACTTTCTATCCCCTCTTTATTTAAGTTATCATATATTTTTTTATCCCCAACAAATATAATTTTAAGTTTCCAATCTGTTTTCATCCAAATTTTTCTTTGTAAATCCCAAAACTGTAAATAACTCTCATTATCATTAACACCAATAATTACTTTTTTCTTCATCATGTATATTATATTAAAGAAATTTTTTTTTATATTATATATAATGAAAATATTAATTTATGCAAATTGTCAAGGAGAGGCTATAAAAAAATTATTACTAGGACAAAATCCAAAACTCAATATTACTTATGTAAGTAATTATAATTGCATACATAAAAATATTCCTATTTCTATAGATTTAATAAATCAACAAGACTTATTTTTATACCAACCTATAAAAAGAGAGAGAGGAAAACATAGCACTGATTATATACTTAGTAATATAAACCAAAAAATAAAGTGTATATCATTTCCATACTTGTATAATACTGGTATGTGGTGTATGGTATTGAATAACAATAATTTAAAAAATGGTTTTAATAATTCTTATGTGGATTTTAATGAAAATACAAGGATAAGTGGTTTAAATCAAATAAAAAACTATTATAATATTGATACTTTAATAAATGATTTTTATGAGGAAAAAATCGATTTTAATTTGAAATTTAGATTTATAGAATCTTTAAACAAATTAAAAAATATAGAAAAAAATACGGATATTAAAATTTGTGATTTTATATTGAAAAATTATAAAAAAATTCAAATGTTTTACAGAGATTGTCATCCTAGTGTTGATTTAATGGTTGAGATTACAAAACGGATTTGTAAAAAAATAAATATAGAATTTACCGAAAAGGATATATATGAACTTTCAGAATTTAACATGTTAACAAATGGTTATATACCAATAACACCATATGAAAGGAAAGAATTGGGATTAGAATTTAAAATTCCCAATTTTTTTAAAAAAATTAATAACGATTGGAAAAACTATTATAAAAATATATTAAAAAAAGTTCCACTAAAAAAAAAGAAACTAATATGTTTTTCTTTATGGGGAGAACTACATATTTATAATATAGGTGCTATACATAATGTATTATTCGCTAAAAAATATTTTCCCGGGTGGATATGTAGATTTTATTATGATTATACAGTGCCAAAAATAACGATAAATATATTAAAAAAACACGATAATGTTGAGTTGATCTTTATTGAAAAACCATCTGGTAGTAAAATTTGGAAAGAACCAGGGCAATTTGGAATGTTATGGAAATTTTACGCCTTTGATGATGATGATGTAGAAATATGGCTTTCTAGAGACACAGATTCAAGAATAACTCCTTATGAAAAAAATGAAGTTGATAAATTTTTAAATTCAGATAAAATAATTCATAGTTTTAGAGATGAAAATGAACCACTATTAAGAGGTGGAATGACAGCTTTTAAAAATTATTTAAATGGTAAAAATACACGTATTTTGAATAATAAAAAATTAAATATAAAAGATATGATGGGATATATTGATAAAGAAAATACACCTTTTTATACTGATGAAATTTTCTTAAAAACTAAATTACTACCAATTTATAACAAATATTATTGTTATTCTCTTAGAACAGATGGTAGTAAATTTCCAGATAAATGTGGAAATTATGTTGGTGATGTATTAGATGAATATGGATATAGATATGACAAAAATAGGGGTCTAAGTTTTAAAAATGGTAAACATATAAAAAAAGAAAATAGGAGTTTAAATGAAGTATTATTAAATTTAAATTTTGTGTAAATTATAAATTATCTTTTAATATTTAAATTATTTTTAAATTAAAAGCACCGCGACAGTAAATATTATAATGAAAGTTGATTTTGTAAATTTGCAAAGAAATTTAAGTGATGATTTTAAAGGAGGTTGTCAAAGCATTTTACAGCCAAAAATAAATGATTTCTTATTTAATAATTGTTATTATGTAAATGGACCACAAATAAAGGAATTTGAAGAAAATTTTGCAAAATATATTGGAACAAAATATTGTTTAGGTCTTAACTCTGGAACAGATGCCTTAAAGTTATCAATAAAAATGTTGGGATTAGGTAAAGACGATGAGATATTAGTTCAAGCAAATACATTTATAGGCAGTGTATCAGGTGCTTCTGAATTGGGGTGTAAAATAAAATTAATAGATATTGTACCTGAAACATTTATGATTGACGTAAATAAAATAGAGGAAAATATTAGTGAAAAAACAAAAGCAATAATAGTAGTGCATTTATTTGGTTTATGTCCAGATATGGATAAAATATGTGAGATAACAAAAAAACATAATTTATTTTTAATTGAAGATACAGCCCAGGCACACGGTGCTTATTATAAAAATAAAAGATTAGGAAGTATAGGTGATGTAGGTTGTTATAGTTTTTATCCTAGTAAGAATTTAGGTGCTATGGGAGATGGTGGTGCCATTACTACAAATAATAAAAATTTATATGATAAAATAAAAATTTGGCGTAATTGGGGTGCTAATAAAAAATATTATCATAAATATACTGGAGGAAATAGTCGTTTAGATAGTGTTCAGGCAATAGTTTTAAATGAAAAATTAAAGCATTTGGATGTAAAAAATCAAATGAGAAGAGACAACGTAGAATTATATTCAAAATTGTTAAAAAATCAAAAAAATATCGAATTACCTATATGTAAATCATATTGCACACCCGTTTGGCATTTATTTGTAATAAAATTAAAAGATAAGAATACTAGAGATGAGCTGCAAAGTTTTTTGAAAGAACATGATATTAGTACAGGAATACATTATCCAATACCAATCCATAAACTAGAAGCTTATCCTGAATTACACAGTAGAGAAGAAGAATTAAATATTTCAAGTGATGTTGCCAATAGAATTTTATCATTACCTATGTTTCCAGAATTACAGGAAGAAGAAATAAAGTATGTTGTAGAAAAAATAAATGAATATTTTAAATGAATATTTTAAATAAATTTAAATAAATATAATTATATAAATTTATAATGAATAAGTGTGATATAGCTAATAATGTTAGGATAATAAATCCTGTTAATATGTATGGTTGTAAGTTAAATGACGGTGTATTTATAGGACCATTTGTAGAAATACAATCAAATGTTATCATAGGAAAAAATACTAGAATTTCTAGTCATTCATTTATATGTTCAGGTGTATCAATTGGAGAAAATTGTTTTATTGCTCATGGTGTAGTTTTTACGAATGATAAATTTGATTGGCCTGAAGATGATTATAAACAGTGGATAGAAAGACCAACAGTTATAGGTGATAATGTTAGAATTGGTTCAAATGCAACATTATTACCAGTAAAAATAGGGAATAATGTTATAATTGGCGCAGGTTCAGTAGTTACTAAGGATATTCCAGATAATAGCATCGCTTATGGTAATCCTGCAATAATAAAACCACGTTAATTTTTATTGCAAGCTTTCACAGAATTTTATAATTTTAGAAGAGAAATTATGATTAGAATAGCATTCTTTCTCTCCTTTGATATATTTAATCCAATCATTAAATTGCTCTGTTAAGGGTTCTTTATTTTCAATTTGTGGTATTATAATGTTTCCATCCGCGTGAACAGTCATTTGTGTATTTGATTTAAAATTAGGATTATTTACATACAAAATTTTAACAGGTTCTTTATTAGAAACATCATCAAAAATCATCTTAATATTTTCATCATTAATAGTCATAGTTCTAATTTTACCAGGATTGGCCCACGAAATATTCATTTGAACAATTATATCATCAAATTTAAAATTAACAAAATAAGAATTTCCAGAACTACTTTTAATAGAATTAATATTGGATATATTTTTATTTGGAAATAAATAAAATAAAATACTTATTGGATGAACAGCTAAATCAAAAATTGGTGTGGTATCTAACCTTATTGGGCCATAACAAGTCCACTGAAATGACACACTCTTAACGTTCTTAAAGTATTTTCTAATAAAATCCTTAATATAATTAATTTTTGAATTATATAAGTAAGTATGACCAATCATTATTTTTGTATCATTATTTAATAAATTTTGTATTTCTAAACACTGAGAGTTATTTAAAGTATATGGTTTTTCAACAAATATTTTTAATTTATGTTTCAAAGCATCTTTAATTATTTGTAAATGTGTTTTTGCTATAGTTACAATAATAACAGCATCAAGAGGTTCTTTATTAAACATATCTAGATAGTTTGTATAAAAATTTGTTTTGATATGTTCATATTTTTTTAACATTTTTTTATTTAGGTCACAAATAGCTGTTAAATTGTGATTACTATTATTTACAATACGTACATAGTGTTTTCCCCAATATCCTAAGCCAATAATAGCAATATTCATTATAACTATAAATAGTAATAAGTATTTATATTTTTTTTTTGAATTTATTAGTTATATTCCATAAAAAGTATCTGGTAATAGGAATAGAAGTGTAATATTTCATAGCATTTTCATACATTTCATTTTTATAAAATTCTAATGTTTTTGGATTTTTTAATAAATATACAATTTTATTTAAACAATCTTGATAATCCATAAATTTAAATCTTGAAAATAAACATAATTCTTCTATAGGATATGTCGAATCATCAACATCTGGTTGTTGATGAAATAATATAAAACATCCAGCTGCCAATCCTTCTGTAACTCTTTTTATACCTATCCCTCCAGGAGCATTATATTTATCAACAGGTGGAACTATTAAAATTTTACTAGACATTAATTTTTCTTGATAATCTTTGCAAATTTTCCATCTATGCCAGCTATGAATATTTTTATCGTTTTCACAAAAAGTCTGTATTTTATTTGGAACTAACATATTACCATATATCTTTTGATTCCATACATTTAATTTCAATTGATTTTTACATTTTTCTTCCACTAAATATGTTATGTGATTACGAAAAGTTCCAGGTCCTGGTATATTTGTTACATCATATTTTTTTTCATATTTGTCTTTATTTTTAAAGTATTTTAAATAGTTATTAGAGATAGAAGTAGGTAAAAATATACTATTTTTATTTACTTTATATTTTTGACCAAAAAAAACAATATCTGGTTGGTAATTTTCCATTTTTTCCATCCATCTAAAAGGACTTAAAATTTTATTTTTTATTTCTTCTGTAGCCATACGATAATTTTTAATATTATTTTTGTATTTATTTTTCCAATCGCTTATATTATCACCATGTATTCTATCATCACCATCAATTAAAATATATGGAACTTTATGCTTTAATAATTTATAATATGACCAACGTGTTCCCCAGTGTAAATTACTTAAAACAAAATCAATCTCATCTTCAATATTTTCTAGAGAATCAATAATTTTATTACAAAACCATGAATTGATATTTTCTTTTTTATATACTAAAATTTCAAAATTTAGTTCATTTAATCCTTCAATAATACCTATTGTTGTAGCATCATAAGATTCTGATGGTATAAATAAAATTTTTTTTTTTTTAAATTCGTTTTCAATATTAAAAGTTTTTATAAACGTATTTTCTAATATATTGTTCATTATATTAGTATTTTAATAATTAATATTTATACTAATATATAAATATTATATAAATTAGTTCACAATTCTTATTTATAAAAAAAACTATTATCACTAATAATTTTAATATTGATATAGATGACGTATTAAAATTTATTCTAAACTAATATTTTTAATATCATAATCCACCATTAATTTTAACTGGTCGTTTGTGCATTTCCATGAATCTATATATGGTTTTGTCAATTTATATGAATAAACATTTATATTTTTTGGTAAAACTGTTTTATCTCCAAAACTGTGGTTCCAATTCCAAAAAAATAAATTTTTTAAATTTTTATTCAAGTAAATAGTTGTATCAGAGAAACTAGACCTAGAAATGATTATTGATTTTGCTTTTAACATTAATGAATAATGTTCATAAAGATTACCTTTAATTAATTCAACATTTGGTAATTTTAATAATTCAGGAATACAAGGATTAATTTTACTACCTATATATTTTCTATCATAATTTTCTCCAAATAAGTTTTCTTTAATAGGTTGACAAATAAGATAGAATTTTTTAAATTTATAATTAAAATCGTTTATTATTTTTTTATAATAATTTAGTGGCGGTTGTACATATCCAGAATGAGGAGTATTAATATTAAATAAGTCGCCGCTTCTAATATGTATTACACAAATATTTTCATCTAAAGGAGAAAGTTTTACTTTCAAGTTTGGTAGAATAAACATTTTAGCCATTACAAAATATCTTCTAATATCTACTGTTCTTTTATTTGGCAAATGTAAATTTCTAGGAAAAAATGTATCAGTTATATTATTTTTATCATCAGGAAATAGTTCTTTAAACTTATTTTCTATATTTTTTAAATCTATAAGTGGTGAAACTAATACAATATAATTTAAATGATCTAAGTTTACTTGTTGTTTTTTTATAAAAGCTTCATTTAATACATTTAATAATTGTAATATTTTATTACCAAAACGTCCTCCATATGGTTTTACTATAAGCATTTATATTGTATTTACTAAATAATATTTAAATATATAATTGAATATTTTTTATAAATGAAATTAATTATATTTACGACTTGTAAACCTTTTATAGGCGATGATGCTTGGAGACAAGAACAAGCTATAAAATCTTGGATTTCATTAACTGGAATAGAAAAAAAAATAATTATTATAGGTAATGATGAAGGAACAAAAGAAATATGTGAAAAATATAATTTGATTCATGAAAAAAATATTAGAACACTTGAAAATATTCCTTACCTTGATGATTTACTTCAAATAGGTGCAAAGCATGCAGATAAAGATGATTATTTATTATGGACTAACTCTGATATGATATTCTATAATGAAATGATTAATAATATTCTTGCTTTTGAAAAAATTAGAAAAAACAACAAAGAATATTTTAAGAATTTTTCTTTAATTGGTGGAAGAATGGACTGGCATAATCCAAAAATATTAGATAATTTTGAAATTGATTATTTTAAACAAAATATGTTATTAGAAAAAAAAAATACAACTGATATAATTGAAACTGATTCCACAAAATTTATTTTATCAAAACACGCATTATGTGGTATTGATTATATTATTCATAGTCCTACAACTTTTTTAAATAAAATTGACAAAAATTTGGTTATTGCTGGCACAAGACATGATATGATACTAGTTGGAACATCACTTGAAAATAATTATTTTACCTGTAATATAAGTGAAACAAATTTTATAATTCATCAAAATCATGGATATCCAAAAAACTTTAACCATTCAATTGATAATAAAACAAAAGACAAAAGACAAATGTTATTAAATAAATTAATTTCTAATAACAGAAAATGTTATGGAACTCAACGTTGGATACATGAAGCTCCAATTTTTACAAAATTCGATGATAAAGGAAATATTCAATTTTTCAAATACCGTTAAACATATCAGCAATTAATTTATCCAATGTATCATAATCGCGCTTCCACCCCAAATCTTTTTCTGCCTTAGATGGATCTCCTAACAATAAATCTACCTCGCAAGGTCTGTAATATTTTTTATTAATTTTTACACGCGTTACACCATTTTCATCTATACCTAATTCATTTATACCACTACCTTTCCATTTTATTTCAAAACCCTTAAAATAAAATGCTCTTTCCACAAATTCTCTTACCGTATATGTTTTTCCTGTGGCTAACACATAATCATTTGGTTTATCTTGTTGAAGCATTAACCACATTCCTTTTACATAATCTTTGGCATGTCCCCAATCTCTTTTACTATCTAAATTTCCTAATTCTACAAAATCTTTTTTACTTTGAAATATATCTTTAACCGCATTAACAACCTTCATAGTTAAGAATTGTTTACCTCTTCTAGGACTTTCATGATTAAATAAAATACCATTTGTTGCATATAAACCATATCCTTCTCTATATATTTTTGTCATATAATATGCATAAAGTTTTGCTGCTGCATAAGGTGATACTGGATTAAATGGTGTAGTTTCTTTTTGTGGTGTTTCTAATACTTTTCCATATAATTCACTAGTTCCTGCCTGATAAAATTTTGTTATTTTCCTAATTTCATCAGGTAAAGTTCTTATAATTTCTAATAATCTCATCGTTCCAATACCATCTGTATCTGCAGTATATTCAGGTATTTCAAAACTTACCTTTACGTGACTTTGTGCAGCCAAATTATAAATTTCAAATACATTACCACTATTGGGTTTTGTCAAAAAATGTTCTCTAATTATTTCATGTATATAATTAGATAAACCAGCACTATCAGTCATATCACCATATCGTAAATTTATTTTATTTCTAATATGATCTATTCTTGTAGAATTATATACTAATGATGTTCTTCTAACTATACCATAAATTTTATAGTTTTTTTTTAATAAAAATTCAGCTAAATACGAACCATCTTGACCAGTAATACCTGTAAGAAAAGCAACTTTCATTAATAATATTTATTATTTTTTTTTTAAATAGTATTAATTTAATTGAAATATATATTAAGTATTAACTTTTATTACATCTTTTTTTTGATATAATAAATATGTTATTATACTATCAGCACTTTTCTTCGATATTCTACGAACCTTATCCGTCTTTGTCTTATACGTTAAATTATATAAACAACTTCTATCTTTGTCTATTTCATTCAACAAATTATACAAGGAACCAAAATGACCTAATATTGCCTTTGATGTTGCAGAACTTATTCCTGGAATTTGACTTAATATTATCTCTCCTATATTTTCAGGTGTTACATTTTTTTTCTTTGTTCTATGCACCACATTTGAATAACTTTTTTCATGAGGCACAAACTTATCATGATAATAACCATACGGACTATCTCCTCTCTCTAAT
>MDTG01010788.1_pt1 | contig 18068 bp, 17 predicted proteins | sample 811421 | NCBI WGS metagenome assembly MDTG01 (sample SAMN05326645, study PRJNA326480) | marine metagenome | isolation source: seawater | place: Pacific Ocean: South East | collected 2011 | reverse complement strand
GTTGGTTCATTAATAATTCTTAAAACTTCTAGACCTGCAATTTTTCCTGCATCTTTTGTTGCTTGCCTTTGTGCATCATTAAAATAAGCAGGAACGGTAATAACTGCCTTTGTAACCACTTGACCTAAATATTTTTCAGCAGTTTCTTTCATTTTTTGTAGAATGAAAGCTGAAATTTGAGATGGAGAATATTTTTCACTTTTAGACTCTATCCAAGCATCCCCTTTTTCGGAATTAACAATTTTGAATGGAGCAGCTTCTATATCCTTTTTAACAGTAGGATCTTCAAAGTTTCTTCCAATAAGTCTTTTAACAGCAAAAATTGTATTTTCTGGGTTGGTAACAGCTTGTCTTTTGGCAGGTTGTCCAATCAATTTTTCTTTATCATCTGTAAAGGCAACTACAGATGGAGTAGTTCTTGCGCCTTCAGCATTCTCCAGTACTTTTGGTTGACTACCTTCCATGATAGCCACACAAGAATTTGTTGTTCCTAAATCTATTCCAATAATTTTACTCATAATCTTTTATTATTCGTGTCATATATGTGCTAATTCTAATTCTACAAGTTGTTATCAGCATTATTTATCCTCTAAATTTTCTTTATTTTCCTCACTTTTAGAAGCTTCTTTTTGTATTTTTTTAGCTACTCCAACCAAAGAGGGTCTTAATAAACGCTCTTTAATGGTAAATCCTTTTTGAATTTCTTGAATTATAATACCTGGTTCTCTAGTGTCATCTTCTATTTCCATCATCGCCTGATGAAGATTTGGATCAAGTTTTTTATTTAAACAATCAATTGGCTTTATATTATTTTTATCAAATACAGATACTAAATCCTTATATATTATATCAAAATGTTCTAGAGCTTTTTTTAGTGTGTCAGTTGCTTTTAATTTTTCATCATTTTCTAAAATACTTTTAGACCTTTCTAAGTTGTCAATTAAACTCAATGCTTCTTTTGCGAAAGCAAAACCGCCATATTCAAATGCATCATCTCTTTCTTTTTCAAATCTTCTTCGTTGGTTTTCCATTTCGGCAAATGATCTAGTTAATTTGTCTTCAAGTTCCTTTATTTTATCCTCTGGTGTCAAATCTTTATTATTTTCTTCTAACTTATTTTCGTTATCCTCAGCTTGATCTTTTCTATCTTTAACAGAGTCCGAATCATTATTATTTTCTGATATTTTCTGATTATCTTGAAGATCTTGATCTTGTTCTTTTTCCATAAGGACATATATGGTAAGAAAATCAGAAATTTCTAGATGTTAAAAAAAAAAATTAATATTTTATTAATTGGCACTAATAACAAAGGTAAACTCAAAGAAATAAGGGATTTACTACCTAAATCAATTAAAATCTTCTCCACATCGAATTTTAAACTTAAAAGCCCAATTGAGAACGGAAATTCCTTTAAAGAAAACTCATTATTAAAAGCCAAATATTATTCAAAAAAAACTAACTTAATTTGTTTGGCGGACGACTCTGGTTTAGAAATAGACTGTCTTAATAAAAAACCAGGAATTTTTTCTGCTAGATGGGGTGGTCCCAGAGGAAATTTCAACATGGCAATAAAAAGAGTTTTTAGAGAATTACGTAAAAAAGATAAAAATTGGATTAAGAAAAAAATTAGAGCAAGATTTGTGTGCGCTCTTTCAATATGCTATTTAGACAAGATTATTGCAAGTGTTACAGGAAAAATTGAAGGAACAATTTCAAGTTATCCAAAAGGAAAAAATGGATTTGGTTATGACCCAATTTTTATTCCTAAAACTAAGAAAAAAACCTTTGGTGAAATGCGCCCCTCTAGTAAATATAAAGTTGATCATAGATCAATTGCTTTTAAAAAAATTAAAAAATTTCTTTAATCTTACCTTCATTAATTTCATAAAAATTTAATTGATGATTAATTTCATTATCTTTAATTTCAAAAATACCCATTTTTCCCTTAAAGGTATTTTTAGTTTTAAAAGATTTACTTATTTCTTGCGGAGTACTTTTTAATGAAAGATAGTAGATGAGACCAATTAAATCATAACTTAATAATGATAAATGATTTGGCTTAAAATTAAATTTTTTTGAAAATTTTAAAATGAAGTCATCATAATTTTTTTTATTAACAGAAGGGTAATAAATAGGTTGAGTATTTATTTCCTTTAATAAACTTTCATCAAACCATTGATTTAAAGTTATGATATATTTTTCTTTTGGAGACACATCAGTATATAATAACGATGTAATAACACTTTTTAAGCTTTCATCAAAATCTGCAATTATAACTGAGTCAAATCTTAAACTACCAAGTGTATATCTTTTTTTCAAGTTTTCTATTTTCTTTTCTTTGTTCGGATCATCTAAATTTTCAATCCTTAATATTTCATCTAACAAATTTTGTTTTCTCACTTCATAGTCTGTAATTTTCTCAATTTGTTTAGTTAGTTTTGTTGGTTCAATATTATAATCATATTTTTTAAAAAATTTTAATTTTGAATCTTTGATGCCTTTTTTTATTTCTAAATCATAATTCAAATTAGGAACTAAAAAAATTGTTTTTTTAATTTCATTTAATTTTAAAAATTTTTTAATAGTATTTAATTGTGATGTAGAGTTTATCCCACTGCTAATAATATTTTTTGGTAGATCTAAAGTTTTATTAGTTAGAGATAAAAAAGTAACATTCTCAACCTCTTTAAGGTATAGTAAGTTGTTGTAGAAAACAGGTCCTAATGCTAAAGTTATACCCATCTTTTCTAATTCTAAAGCTGAGCGCAAAGTTATATTAGGATCCGACTTTGTATCTTTTGGATATATTTCAATTTTGTTATCATTAATATCAGTTAAAGCCATTCTAATAGAGCTTATTATTTGTTTACCTAAAGCAGAATTTTCTCCTGATAGAGGCACCAAAACTCCAATTCTTATTTTTGTATCTTCTGAAAATACAGCAGTAGATTTAAATAGAAAAAATATAAAACAGAGAATTTTAAAAAAAATATTCATTTAATGATTACTATAATTTTAGTATTGTATAATTATGTCTATAAATCCTTTATCTCACAATAAAGAAATCAAAAAAGGCTTATATTTAGTAGCAACTCCTATAGGTAATTTAGGAGATATTACTTATAGAGCAATAGAAATTTTAAAAAAATCAGACTTAATTCTTTGTGAGGATACGCGTGTTTCAGTTAAATTATTAGAAAAATTTGATATTAAATCTAAGCTATTATCAAATCATAAATTTAATGAAAAAAAAAATTTATCTAGGGTCATTAATAATCTTAAAGATGGACAAATTGTTTCACTTATTTCTGATGCAGGTACACCTGGTATTTCAGATCCAGGAGCCATATTGGTAAAAGAATGTGTTAGTGAAAAAATTAATATCACTCCATTGCCCGGTGCATCAGCAGTCAACACTTCCATTTCAATAAGTGGTTTTTCAGAAAAATATTTTTTTTATGGTTTTTTTCCTGAAAAAATTAAACTTATTCAGAAAGATTTAAAATTTCTTTCCAATCTAGATGCTTGTATAGTTTTTTTTATTTCTTCAAAAAAATTAAATAAAGTTATTCCTAAAATAAAACAAAATTTTTCAGGTAGGGAGATTTTAATTTGCAGAGAAATGACTAAATTTTATGAGGAATATCTAAGATATAAAGTTGAAGATTTAAAAATCTTTGATGAAAATTTAAAAGGCGAATTAACCATTGTTTTATCAGAAAGAAAAAAGATTAAAAAAGGGTCTCTTTTATTAAGTGAATCAGATAAGAAAGATATAAAACAAATGATTAAAAAATTAAGTATTAAAGAAATCACAACTCTAATCTCTCGGAATAATGATATCCCTAAAAAAGAGATATATAATTATTGTTTAAAAATAAAAGATGAAATTTAAAATTTCAATAATATTATTTGTTAGTTTATTTTTATCAGGATGTGTTGGGGTTTCCTCAAAGGGAATTTTTGGAACAGGGGTGTCTGTTGCATTGGACCCCAGATCTTTAGGTACTCAAATTGATGACTCGATTATGCAAAAAAATTTATCAGCTAGACTTATTTTACTTGATAAAAAATACTTTTTATCAATAAATTCAAAAGTTTTAGATGGAAGAATTTTTTTAACTGGAAAAGTAGATAACCCAGAAGAAAAACTTAAAATTACAAAACTTGCTTGGGAAACGGAGGGGGCAAGGTCAGTTAGAAACGATATTAAGATTAAAGAAAAATTTGATTTTCAACAATCTGCTAAAGATATTTTAATTACCTCACAATTAAGAACAGCTTTAATTATTAGTAAAAAAATAAAAGCTACCAATTATCAAATTGATACATATAAAAAAAAAATTTATATATATGGAATTGCTCAAACGCCAAATGAAAAGACATTAGTGATTCAGGAAGCTGAAGAAATATTAGATGTTGAAGACGTTATAGCCAGTATATTACTTGTAGAGGATCTTAGGATACAAAAAAATTAATTATTTTTATAGTCAATTACATCTGCAGAGTACGCTGCAATTGAAGCTAAATTTAGGATTTCGGATGTTGAGGTTCTCAAGGGAGCAATTTCTATTGGTAAGCCTAAACCGACTAAAAGCGGTCCTATGACTTTAGCTCTACTCATTGACTTTATCATCTTGTAAGAAATAGCTGCACTATGTTGGCTTGGCATTATTAATACATTTGAATTTCCAACAATTTCTGAAAATGGATATAGTTCTTTATATATTTCTTCTAAAGCAACATCAGGCTGCATCTCTCCATCAAATTTAAAATCCACATTACTTTTTTTAAGTATTTCAACCGCATCACTTAATCTTTTTGTTCTATCTGTTGCTGGTTCCCCAAAAGTCGAATGTGATAAAAAAGCGATCTTTGGATCAAATCCAAATAATCTTACAACCCTGGCAGCTGATTTTGCCATTGCTGCCAATTGTTCCGCGTTGGGATATTCTATTACGGATGTATCACATATAAAAATAGTCTTACCCCTATTCACAATAAGATTTAATCCAAACATAATTTCTCCAGATCTAGAATCTACAACCTTAGTTATTTTTTCAAGTGAGGAAGAATATCTCCGAGTATTACCTGTTACCATTGCATCAGCATCATTACATGCAACCATACAAGATGACCAGATCACCCTGTCATTTCTGATTAGTTCGTCACAATCTTTCTCTAACATGTCTTTCTCTCTATATAATTTTTTGAATAGATATTTTACATATTTTTCTCTTTTTTGATTGTCTTGTAAATCTATAATCTCTATGTCAAAATTTTCGTTGTAACCGATTTTTTTTATTTGATCCTTAATCAAGTTCTCCTTTCCTATTAAAATTGGTATTCCTAAATTTGAGCTTTTAAAAGCTATCGCTGCTCTAAGCATATTCTCGTCTTCACCATCAGCAAAAACAACTTTTTTAGGTTTTTTCCTGATATAACTATTTATACCTTGCATGATTGTAACAGTTGGATCTAATCTTTGTTTCAATTGATCTTTGTAGTTATCGAAATTTTTTATACTGACCCTAGCAACACCAGTATCTATTGCAGCTTTAGCAACTGCCGCTGGAATGACACTAATTAGTCTAGGATCAAATGTTGATGGAATAATATAATCTTTTCCATAATGAGGTCTTTCTCCTCCCATAGCAGCAACAACTTCATCTGGAACCTCTTCTTTTGCTAAATTTGCAATTGCATGTGCTGCTGCAACTTTCATTTCTTCATTTATTGTTTTAGATCTTACATCTAATGCGCCTCTAAAAATGTAAGGAAAACCAATTAAATTATTTACTTGATTTGGGTAATCTGATCGCCCTGTTGCCATGATTGCATCATTTCTAACTTCTTGAACCTCCTCCGGAGTGATTTCAGGATCGGGGTTTGCACAAGCAAATATAATAGGATTACTGGCCATTTTTTTTACCATATCTTTTGTTAAAGCTCCTTTTGCTGACAAACCCAAAAATACATCTGCATTCTTTATCGCATCATCTAATGTTCTATCATTTGTCTCTATAGCATGACTGGATTTCCATTGATTTAAATTATCTCGACCCCTGTAGATAACACCTTTCCTATCTACCATAGTAATATTTTTCTGAGGCACCCCACTTTTTTTAAATAAATTGGTGCACGCCATTGCTGAGGCACCAGCGCCGTTAACCACTATTTTTACTTTATCAATTTTTTTTTGATTTATATCAAGTGCATTAATTAAAGCAGCTGTTGTAATAATTGCTGTTCCATGTTGATCATCGTGAAAGACAGGAATATCTAAAATTTCCTTAAGTTTTTCTTCAATTACAAAACAATCTGGCGCAGCAATATCCTCTAGATTTATTCCACCAAAACTTGGTGCAAAATTTTTGATACTATTTATAATTTCGTCAGGATCAGCTGAGTCAATCTCAAGATCAATAGAGTCAATATCTGCAAATCGTTTAAATAATACAGCTTTACCCTCCATAACAGGTTTAGATGCTAAAGCTCCCAAGTTACCCATGCCTAAAATTGCTGAACCATTGCTTATAACGGCTACAAGATTACCTTTACTAGTATAATCAAATGCAGCCTCAGGGTTTTCACTTATAGCTTTAACAGGCGCTGCTACACCAGGTGAATATGCCAGTGCAAGATCTCTTTTTGTTGTCATATTTTTTGATGAAGAAATTTCAATTTTTCCTGGTTTACTATAACGATGAAAATCTAGAGCTTCTTTATCTGTATAATGATCAACTTTTGTTTTTTTCATTTATATTAATTTAGGTGTACAAATGGGGTAAATTTAAGACTAATATGATTTATGAATTTAGTTAAGTCAACAGGCACTTTTGGATTTTATACTATAATTAGCAGATTACTTGGATATTTAAGAGATGTTTTAATAGCAATTTTTTTAGGAACAAGTTTTTTAGCAGATGCATTTTTTGTAGCTTTTAGAATACCAAATACTTTTAGAAGATTATTCGCAGAGGGGACTTTCAACGCTGCCTTTGTGCCTAGCTATACTTCAGAATATGTAAAAAACAAATCCAAATCAAAAAAATTTGCAAATGATGTTTTTAATATATTATTTTTGATCTTATTATTTTTGATTTTGGCTATAGAAATTTTCATGCCGTTTTTTGTAAGATTGATAGCCCCAGGCTTTATCGACGATCCTCAAAAATTTGAATTAGCAATTTATTTAACTAGAATTACTTTTCCATTTTTAATATTTGTAAGTTTATCATCTTTTTTTGGAGCAATTTTAAATTCACATAATAGATTTGCTGCTGCCTCAGCCGCACCCATTATATTAAATTTGATTTTGATAATCATTTTATTTTTTGGAAAATATTTAAATGATGAACTAGTTAATTATCTTTCTTATGGCATATCAGTTGCAGGTTTTTTGCAGTTTGTATTTTTGTATAAATTTGTAAAAAAATTTTATTCAATAAAATTAAATTTTAAGTTTAAAATTACAAATCAAGTCAAACTTTTTTTTAATAAATTGATTCCCAGTATTTTTTCTTCTGGTGTAACACAAATAAATATACTTGTTGGAACAATTATTGCTTCATTTCAAGCAAGTGCCGTTTCATATCTATATTATGCAGATAGAATTTACCAAATTAATTTAGCAATAGCAGGAATAGCTATAGGCATCGTTGTTCTCCCTCAACTCTCAAAGTATATTCAAAAAAAAAAAAACGAGAGATATTACTAATTCAGAATAAAGCACTTGAATTAAGCATGTTCCTAAGTTTACCAGCATCGGTAGCATTAGCTCTAGCATCTGAACAAATTATTTCTGCCCTTTTTGGATATGGATCTTTTACAGAAGAGTCGGTGTTAAACTCAGCCAAGGCTCTTTATTATTTTGGTTTAGGACTTCCAGCATTTGCTTTAATTAAAGTTTTTTCTACTTTTTTTTTCGCAAATCATGACACCAAAACTCCATTTTATATTTCTTTGGTTTCTGTATTACTAAATATTTTCATAAGTGTTTATTATTTTCAATTGATAGGTTTTATAATTATTCCTATAGCAACCACGATATCTTCATGGTTTAATTCTATAATTTTATTTATCTTTTTAAAAAAAAAAAATTTGTTTAGATTTAATGAAATTTTTTTAGTGAGATTTATTAAAATCATTTTTGTATCGGTTTTAATGGGCATGTTTTTTAAATTCTTAATCTTATTTTTTGAAAATCAATTAAGCTATACTCATGCTCTTAAATCTGTTTACTTAATAATTTGTGTCTTTTTAACAACTGTTTTTTATTTGGGATTGTCATTTTTTATCAAAGCTTTTAAATATGAAGATATTAAATTAAGGTACTAATTATGGATAAAAAAATTTTTTCAGGTGTTCAACCAACAGGAAATCTTCACTTAGGAAACTATTTAGGAGCTATAAAAAATTTTGTAGATCTTAATAATGATAATAAAAATGAGTGTATTTTTTGCGTTGTTGATTTACACGCAATAACTGTAAGTCAAAATCCTAAAGAATTAAAGTCAAATATTTACGAGACTGTTGCAACTTTTATAGCCAGTGGTATTGATCAAAAAAAAAGCATTATTTTTAATCAATCCCAAGTTAGTGCTCACTCAGAAGTTGCTTGGATTTTAAGCTGCTCGGCTAGAATGGGTTGGTTGAATAGAATGACACAATTTAAAGAGAAAGCTGGAAAGGATAAAGAAAAAGCTAGTATTGGACTTTATTCTTATCCAATTTTAATGGCCGCTGATATTTTATTATATGATTCGACACATGTACCAGTTGGAGATGATCAAAAGCAACACTTAGAACTTTGTCGAGATATTGCACAAAAATTTAACAATGATTTTAATGTTGCAAATTTTTTTAAAGTTCCTGAACCTTTAATTAAAAAAGAATTTTCTAGAATAATGAGTCTCAAAGATGGGCTTAAAAAAATGAGTAAATCAGAAATTTCAGATTTAAGTAGAATCAATTTGACTGACGATAAGGAGCAAATAATTAATAAAATAAAAAAAGCAAAAACTGACACCCTACCATTACCTTCTTCAACTTCAGAATTAGAGAAAAGACCAGAGGCAAAAAATTTGATTGGTATATATTCAAATTTATCTAATTGCTCTGTAGAACAATCTATCAATGAATTTTCAGGAAAAAATTTTTCAGTCTTTAAAGAAAAATTATCAGAACTTATCCTAAATGAAATTGAACCAATATCCCTGAAAATAAAAGAATTATTAAAAGATAAAGTTTTTTTAGAAAAAATACTTAAAGAAGGATCAGAAAAGGCCAATGAGATAGCTTCAAAAAAGATTAAAAAAATTCATGAAATAGTGGGTTTTTAGGAAAATTTTCATTAAGCGGTACCATTTTTAATAATTTTGCTTATATATAAAACATGTTTGTCCAAACCGAAATAACTCCAAACCCAAATTCTTTGAAATTTATACCTGGCAAGATTGTCTCAAACGGGGGATCATTTGAAATAACCCAAAAGGACAATGTCAAAAATGAGCTAGTTAGAAATATTCTTTCTATAAACGGTGTAGAAGGAATTTTTTTAAGTAAAGAATTTATATCAGTAAACAAATATGATGGAGCATCTTGGGATGATATTAAACATGTTGTAATTTCACTAATCAATGATTTTTATTCTACAGGTAAAGAATTTATAATTAAAAATGAACTTAATGAGTATACAGAGAATTTTGAAGAAATAGAAAAAAAAATAATTCAATTATTGGAAGAAAAAATCAGACCAGCAGTTACAAAAGATGGTGGAGATATTAAATTTAAAGAGTTCAAGAATGGTATAGTCAAAGTACAATTACAAGGCAGTTGTTCTGGTTGTCCTAGTTCGACAATGACTTTAAAACAGGGTGTACAAAATCTTCTTTGTCATTATTTACCGGAGGTCAAAGAAGTTGTAGCAATTTAATTTATGAAAAAAATTTTTAAAAGAAACAAAATTAATACTTTGCGAATGATAAAAGATAATAATTTACAATCTCTTCCAAGGATGTTATTAAGTTGTTTAATTATCTTATCATTTTTTTATTCTTTGCCAATAGTCATAAATTTTACAAATAGCAAAATTGAAAGTTCAGCGGGTATTGAAAATAATTCTAAAGCAATATTAGCTTATACACTAAATAATGAGACAAATAATTCAACAAATTCTGCAAAACTTAACGAGGAAGACTTACTAATTGACATTTATAGTTTGAATGATCAAGAGACGGATACTGTAAGACTTGATGCTGCAACAATAAAGCAACTATTTGAAGAAACGGATTACAAGCTGGATGATGTAAGAAAAAATAAGCTAGTGAAACCGATTGCCTTAACTTTACTGCCAGCAGAAATTAAAATGATAGAAAGTGTTAAGAAAAGAAAAGAATTTTTTATTCAAATTATATTGCCTCTAATATTAGAAGAAAACAAAAAGATAAATTTAGATAGAAGAAGACTCTTCAGCATAATAAATAAAAGTAATAATTCAAAATTAGAAAAGAATTGGTTAGAAAAAAAATATAAACAATATGGTATTCCCTCAAAAGATTTGTCTATATTAAAGCAAAGAATGGATATCGTGCCGGTCTCCTTAGCCATTGCGCAAGCTGCAAAAGAGACTGGATGGGGAACTTCAAGATTTGCTCAGCAAGGGAATGCATTGTTTGGACAATGGACATGGTCAGGAGAAGGATTAAAGCCAAAAGAGTCAGATAAAAATGAGGGCCACAAAGTTATGAAATTTAATGTTTTACAGGCATCAGTTAGAGCTTATCAAAGAAATATAAACACCCATTCAAGTTATGAGGAATTTAGGTTGGCAAGAGCAAAATTAAGAGATCTAGGTGAACCTTTAGATAGCATGATTTTGTCAGGTTATTTAGACAAGTACGCTGAAACAGGAAATGAATACGTAAAGGTTTTACAAAAAATTATAAAACAAAATAATTTAAAAGATTTTGATGATGCAAAATTACTACCATCAAGTATTGAGTTAGAGAGTTTAATCTAAGTTTTTATCTTATAATAAATTGTGTTCCAAACCATCGCCATTTGCCATTATCATTTAAAGAACAATTAATTCGACCTCTTCGCGGTAAAAAAGGCTCTCTAAATTTTATTGTAAGTTCATTATCGACTAACTTGACATTAGATTTCATCCATTTATTCCCTTCATTAGAATAACAGTTTATATTATTTATATTTTTTTGATTATCAAAAAATTCAACTCTAAATTTCGGTGGATTATTTTTTTTAGTTAATTTTTTTTCTTCAGGTTCTAAATCTTTATATTCAAGAGGGTAATAATTAATAATTGATTTAAATCTTTTTAATTCACCATATTTTTCATTGATAGGAAATCTTGGAAGTTCAAATCTATTTTTGTTAATGTCAATGATTCCAGAATGTTGACCAAAGGCAATTTTGAAATTTTGTGATATGTATTCTTTCATAAATTGAGAGTACTCTCCAAATGGATAGGAAAATAGAGTGGGTAAATATCCTAATTTTTTCTTGAATATTAGGTTTGATGTTTTTATATCACGTAAAAATTCTTGCTGAGATTTATCTATTAAATAGTCATGTGAGTGGGAATGGTGTCCAATTATTGCGAATTCACTTTTATCTACCTCTCTTATTTGCTCCCAATTCATGTATCCTTTGTTTCCAACAGGCTCTGTTGAAACAAATAATACAAATGGTATTTTTTTTTCTTTAAGATACGGCCAAGCATTATCGTAGAAAGATTGAAATGCATCATCAATAGTAAGAAGAACTCTCTTATTTTTTTTTGGAATAGAAAACTCATTTTCAAAATCATTTGGATGATAAAAACTTAAATTTGCGTCAAGAATTAGCTGAACATGATTTTTAAAAATATCCATAGAGATATTTGTTGATGGATATTTAAATTCGTCAAAACGATGGTACATTATTGATAATACTCCTTCGTCATTACTGAAATATTTGCTATTATTTTCTTGTGCGCTTGAGTTTAATACAAATATAATTGAAAAAATGATTAAATTAATAATAGATGCAGCAAAAGATAATATTTTTTTAATGATCATTGATAATGATATTATTTATAATGTCACTCACGAAAATAGTAAAACTAATTATGATAAACTAATTATAATAGTAACTGATTTTTTGAAAAAATATAATCTAGGATTTAAAGATATTCAGTCAATGTATATAAACAGAGGCCCTGGGAGTTTTGCAGGAATTAGAAACTCTTTATCAACAATTAAAGCAATTCACATGGTTAAAAAAATAGATTATTATTGCTATAGTTTTAAGGATTTTAATGGAGAAATTGAAATTAAATATGAAAATATACCCAAACTTTGCAGTAAATTTAAGATTAAAAAAAATTTGATTAATCCTCTTTATATAAGTTAAAATTAGTTATGAAAGATAATATTGAAGAAAAATGTTTATCCAAAGGGGTTAAACTTACAGAACAAAGACGGATTATTGCAAGAGTAATTTCAGAGTCCAAAACTGAATACGGTGAATCAGACCACCCAGATGTTGACGAACTATATAGTAGGGTATCAAAGATTGACCCTAAAATAAGTATTGCAACTATTTATAGAACTGTAAAACTTTTTGAAGAAGCTGGTATACTTACAAAACACGATTTCAAAGGTGGTAAAGCCAGATATGAAGCAATAGTAGAAAGTCATCATGATCATTTAATTGATATAAAGTCGGGAGAAATAATAGAATTTGTAGATGAAGAAATTGAAAAACTTCAAAAAAAAGTTGCAGAAAAATATGGATACACTTTAGTGGATCATAAACTAGAATTATATGGGGTTAAAAAAAAATCCCAATAATATGAGCCAAAAAATTTTTATCAAAACGTTTGGATGTCAAATGAATGAATATGATTCTAATAGAATATTTGACACAGTAAAAAAAATTGGTTTTGAAAAAACTGATGTTTATGAGAATGCAGATTGTTATCTATTAAATACTTGTCATATTAGAGATAAAGCAAAAGAAAAAGTTTACCATGAAATAGGAAGAGTCAAAAAAATATTTAGATCTAAAAAAAAACCTTTAGTTATTATTACTGGCTGCGTTGCTCAAGCAGAAAATCAAGAAATGCTCAAAAGAGAACCATACATTGATCTGGTTATTGGTCCACAATCATACCATAAAATAAATAACACAATTTTAAATCATATAAAGCAAAAGAAAAAAATAGAGGAAACAGATTTTGATGCAGATTTAAAATTTAATTATTTAAGTAAATTAAAAAATAATTCTAGTAAAGTTTCTTCATTTTTAACAATCCAAGAGGGGTGTGATAAGTTTTGTCATTTTTGTGTAGTACCATTCACACGTGGACCAGAATATTCTCGTCCTTTTAATCAAATTTTAGATGAGGTTAAAAATTTAACTAATAATGGTACAAAAGAATTAATTTTATTGGGACAAAATGTAAATGCCTATAGCTATAAGAATTACAAATTATCTAATTTAATTTTAGAAATTGAAAAATTATCCAAAGTTAAAAGGATTAGATATACCACATCTCATCCAAACGATATGACTGCAGATTTAATAGAAATATATAAAAATTCAAAAAAATTAATGCCCCTAATTCATTTACCAGTTCAAAGTGGCTCTAATAAAATATTAAAATTTATGAATAGAAAACATAGCATTAATGAATATTTAAGAATATTTGATAAATTAAAACAAATTAATTCCAACATAGAATTTTCAAGTGATTTTATAATTGGATATCCTGGTGAGGATGATCAGGATTTCAGAGATACTCTTAATTTGATAAAAAGAGTTAATTTCATAAATTCTTATTCGTTTATTTTTAGTCCAAGACCAGGAACAGTTGCGGAAAATTTAAAATTAATTGATAGAAAAATTTCTATAGAAAGGTTGAAAAAAATTCAAAATTTATTATCAGAAAATCAAAATAGGACTCACAAATCTCTGGAAAATCAAACCATGGATGTATTAGTTGAAAATTTAACAGATGATAAAACAAGAACCTTTGGTAGATCCGAGCATATGATACCAGTTATTTTTAATGGTAAAAAAGATGATATTGGAAAAATTGTAAAAGTTAAAATTACACAAAGTACTAGAAATTCACTATTTGGTGAACTAATAAACATCTCAAATAAAAAGGTTGCATAAATTTGAGCACTATAACAAAAAAAAATATCTATCAGGCTTTAAAATTTGTTTATTCAGACAACAATTCTTTGAGTGTTATATTTCATGATAACGATTTATTAATGGGTGTTGTTGGTGAATTTAACAAAAATTTACAGGAATTAGAAAAAATTACAAACTGTAAGCTATATTCTAGAGGAAATTCAATCTTAATTAAGTCAAACACCCAAACCAATGAAAAAGTTAAAAATGCAATTCAATTTTTAGCAAATCAGTTTATAAACAATGGAAGCATAGAGAGCAAAGATATACGTTCATCAATTGATAAATTTATGATTAATGAAAAAGTTAAAAATAATAATATTACAGATATAATAAAAACACCAAAAAAGTCTATTATCCCCAGATCAGAAAAACAAAAAAATTATGTAAGAGCTTTAAGAGAAAGCGATATAATAATTTCAGCAGGACCAGCAGGAACTGGAAAAACTTTTTTAGCAGTAGCAGTGGGCTTAACTATGTTGCTCGAAAAAAAAATTGAAAGAATAATTTTATCAAGGCCAGCGGTAGAGGCAGGGGAGCGTTTGGGGTTTTTACCTGGGGACATGAAAGAAAAAGTTGATCCATACCTCAGACCTTTATACGACTCATTATATGATCTCTTTGACTTCGAAAAAATACAGAGAATGATTGAAATTGGAGATATTGAGATAGCCCCATTAGCATTTATGAGAGGTCGAACATTAAAAAATTCTTTTGCAATCTTAGATGAAGCACAAAATGCTACCGATACTCAAATAAAGATGTTTTTAACTCGTATCGGTGAAAATTCAAAAATCGTTGTTAATGGTGACCCCACACAAATAGATTTACCAAATAAAAAAATGTCTGGGTTGGTTAGATCAAAAGAATTATTAGGTCATTTAAAGGAAATATCTGTTGTTGATTTTGATCATTCTGATGTTGTGAGACATCCATTGGTCTCAAAAATAGTAAAAGCATATTCGAACAATGATTAAAATTAATGTCTTCTCCGAAGAGAAGGCTTGGTCAAAAAGACTTAAAAATCAGGATCTATTTTTTAAAAAGATATGTAAAGCATTCCCAAGAAGATATCAGTTTTTAAATAAAAAAGTGTCTTTTAACTTAATGCTTTCAAATAATAGAAATATCAAAAGACTTAATAGAATTTTTAGGAACAAAAATAAATCTACTGATATTCTTTCATTCCCTGCAAAAAAAAAGATTAAAATTTCAAAGAAAACTTTTTTAGGAGATATAATAATTAGTTATAATTATTTAGACAAACCAAAATCGCAAAACTTAAAACTATTTAAGGAAAAAGTTATTAAAATATTTATTCATGGTTATCTTCATTTATTAGGTTTTGATCATGTAAAAAATAGTGACTATTCAAAAATGTTCAAAAAAGAAAATCTTTTATATAGTTCAGTAAAATTGAAAATAAATTAATTTGAAAAATAAATTTTACATTGAGTCAATATTTTTAATTTTATTGGGAGTGCTTACTTCCTTAAGTCTTCCTCCATTAAATTATATAATGATTAATTTTGTAACTTTAAGTTTATTCTATATTTTCTTAATAAAAAGATTAAAAGAAAATAAAAATAAAAAACTTTTTTTTCTTTATGGTTGGTTATTCGGGTTCGGTTATTTTATTAGTAATTTATATTGGATTTCAATATCTTTAACTTTTGATGAAAGTTTTGAATATCTAATACCATTTACTATTATTTTAATTCCGGGATTTTTAAGTTTATTTTATGGCTTGGTTTCTTACTTATTTGTAATTTTAAAACCAAAAAAAAACTTAAGTTCATTTTTTCTGTTTTGTGTCATTTTTGCAATAATAGAATTTTTTAGAGGATCAATTTTGACAGGATTTCCGTGGAATTTAATTGCTTATAGTTTCTCCAATCAACTTGAAATTTTAAATATTGTATCAATTATTGGTACTTACGGTTTTAATCTCTTTTGTATTTCTCTCTTTACAAGTCCTGCTTTATTTATTTTAGGAAAAAACAAAAAAGAGGGTCTGGTTTTTGTTGCATTTCTCATAATTACAATTTCTTTTTATGTTTCTGGATCTCAAAAACTGAAAAGATTTAGCGATGACAAAACAACAAAACATGACTTTAAAATACGGATCATTAGCTCAAAAATAAGTATAGATAGATTTTACTACAATATCGATCCGATTAAGGGCATAGAAGATTTAATTACAATAAGCGCTCCACCCAAAAATGAAAAAGTAATATTTATCTGGCCAGAGGGTATATTGCCAGGCATTTTTCAGGAACAACTAGCGCAATATAAGCAGACGTTTAAAGAGTCTTTCAACGAAAATCATCTCATAATTCTTGGAATTGATATTAAATCTAAAGAAGACCAAACATTAAAGTATTTTAACTCATTTTCAGTTTTTGATCATGATTTAAATTTAATAAATTCATATAATAAAGTTAATCTAGTTCCTTTTGGTGAGTTTTTACCTCTTGAGAAAATTTTTAAAAAAATTGGTATTAAAACAATTACTAATAATTATCAATCTTACTCGAAGGGTAAAAAAAGAGATATAATAAAAATAAATCAAAGTAATTTTTCTTTAAAAATATTACCCTTAATTTGTTATGAAATTATCTACTCTGGAAAAATTTTTAGAGATAATGACTTTGATTATATAATTAATATTTCAGAAGATGGTTGGTTTGGTAATTCCATAGGTCCTCAACAGCACTTTGTTCACAGCATTTACAGAGCTATCGAAAGTGGAAAGTATGTTCTGAGATCCTCTAACAATGGTATTACTGCAATAGTCAATCCTCTGGGGGTAGTTGAAAAACAAGTTAATTTAAATCAATCAGGTTACATAGATTTTATTGAATCTAAAAAAATCAAATCAACAATTTTTTCACAATATGGAAATAAAATTTTCTTATTAACAATTTTATTGTATATTTTTTTAATATTTTCATTTAATAGACTTACAAATGAGTAATTTAAAAAACTATCTTTTTACAAGTGAGTCAGTCTCAGAGGGTCATCCAGATAAAGTTTCAGATAGAATTTCAGATATGGTTGTTGATAGCTATATTTCCAGAGATCCATATGCAAGAGTAGCTTGTGAAACATTAACTACCACAAATAAAGTTGTGCTAGCTGGTGAGGTAAGAGGACCAGAAATAAAAAAAAATGAATTAATAGAAAAAGTAAGAAATTGTATTAAAGATATTGGGTATGACCAAGAGGGTTTTACATGGAAAGAGGCTACAAAAATTGAGAGTCATTTGCATTTACAATCTACTGATATAGCTATGGGTGTGGACTCATTAGGTAATAAAGATGAAGGAGCTGGGGATCAAGGTATTATGTTTGGTTATGCATGTGACGAGACAGATGTATTAATGCCAGCACCAATTCATTATTCCCACAAAATTTTAAGATTAATGGCTGAAGATAGAAAGTCAGGGAAATTAAAAAATATTGAACCAGATTCGAAAAGTCAAGTTACATTTGAATATTTTGAGGGCAAACCATCAAAGGTTAAATCAGTAGTAATTTCCTCACAACATTCAGCTGATATAAATCAAAATCAAGTAAGAGATTTGTTAAGACCCTATATGTTAAAATCGATTCCAGAGAATTTTCTAAAAGATTTCAATGAAAATGAATTTTACGTAAATCCAACAGGCAATTTTGTAATAGGTGGTCCCGATGGAGATTGTGGTTTAACAGGGAGAAAAATTATAGTTGACACCTATGGGGGTGCCGCTCCTCATGGAGGGGGGGCTTTTTCAGGCAAAGATCCAACTAAAGTTGATAGATCAGCAGCATATGCAGCTAGATATATTGCTAAAAATATTGTTGGTTCAAAAATTGCT
>MDTG01156137.1_pt1 | contig 18069 bp, 16 predicted proteins | sample 811421 | NCBI WGS metagenome assembly MDTG01 (sample SAMN05326645, study PRJNA326480) | marine metagenome | isolation source: seawater | place: Pacific Ocean: South East | collected 2011 | reverse complement strand
TTTTTATATAAGCCCGAGTGGTGGAATTGGTAGACACAAGGGACTTAAAATCCCTCGATAGAAATATCGTGCCGGTTCAAGTCCGGCCTCGGGTACCACTACAATCTTCTAAAGATTTAATATTTCTCTTGAGAAACTTAATACTTTAGTTTTTATATTAGAACCACTCTACTGAAAAAATGCTTAATATATTGAGCTAAATGAGAATTGCTTAAAAAACGCATAAGTTTATAATCACTCGCTATTAAAAAAACATTTTCAATAAAATTTTTACCAAAAAGAAAAATCTTTTCCAGTTTATTATATAAAGCAATTAATATGCGTTAAAATTAAAACATTAATAAAAAATTAATATATGCAAGAAGCTCATATCAACAAATATACAAATGGTTCAAATAATGAAATAGATTTGAGAGAACTTTTTTTTATTCTTTTCAGAGGTAAATGGATTATTGTTTCAGTTACCGGCTTTCTGTCAATTATAGGACTTCTTTACAGTCTTCTTTTGCCTAATATATATGAATCTAAAGCTATACTTGTCCCTGTTAATTCTTCTAATGGCATATCTGGAGCTTTTCAAAATTATAGCGGACTAGCAGGCATTGCTGGAATAACTCTTCCCTCTAATAATGATGAAGGTAATTCTGCAAAAGCAATAAGAAAGATGAGTTCTTTAAGTTTTTTTGAAAATAATATACTTCCAAATATTTACTTACCAGATCTTATGGCTGTTAAATTTTGGAATTCTGATACCAAAAAAATAGACTATGATAAAAGCATTTATAATATACAAACTAAAAATTGGATAAGGGACTATTCTTATCCAAATAAACAAATACCAAGTGCTCAAGAGAGTTTTCAAGTATTTTTATCAAATCACTTAAATTTAAGTGAGGACAAAAAATCTGGTTTTATAACTCTATCAATAAAACATCAATCGCCATATGTGGCTGAGCAATGGGCCAGACTAATTATTAATGAGGTTAATGAATTTTATAGAGAAAAAGACAAATCTGAATCACAAAGAGCTGCTGCGTACCTTAATCAACAAATTTCAATAACTAGTTTATCCGAAATTAAATTTGTCTTTACTCAACTTTTGCAAGAAGAATTTAAAAAGTTAACCCTAATAGAAGCCAACCAATCATATGTTTTTGATTATATTGACCCACCTGCTGTAATGGAAAAGAAGTCAGAACCTAAAAGAGTTTTAATATGTATTATTAGTGCTTTATTAGGGGTGTTATTAAGTATAGTTTTAGTTTTCATAAAACATTTTGCTACAAAAGATCAAGAAGTCGAGGCTTAAAAATTTTTTTAATTCTTAAATGTATGAAAATCATAACTAAAAAAAGTGAATAGTATTGTTATGAAGAAATTTATGAATATGATTCCATTTTTTTAAAAATTTAGCTAAAAACATTGTTATATTTCTGGAGATGATATGAAAATAAAAAAAGTTTATGTTGGAATGAGTGCAGATTTAATTCACCCGGGCCACTTGAATATACTAAAAGTTGCATCTGAGTTAGGTGATGTTACTGTCGGTGTATTATCTGACTCTGCTATTGCAAGTTACAAAAGGTTGCCATATATGAGTTATGAGCAACGTGCAGAAATTGTTAAAAACTTAAAGACTGTTTCTGACGTAATGCCACAATCAACCCTAGATTATAGTGAAAATTTAAGATCACTCAAACCTGACTATGTTGTTCATGGTGATGATTGGAAAGATGGTGTTCAGCAAGAGACTAGACAAAGGGTAATTGATGTTTTAGCTGAATGGGGTGGAGAGTTGGTTGAGGTGCCATACACTCAGGGTATCTCATCTACTGTTTTAAACAAAGCTTTGAAAGAGTTGGGTACAACACCTCAAATTAGATTATCTAGTTTGCGTCGTATGTTACAAGCTAAGCCTTTAGTCAGATTTCTTGATCTTCATAATGCATTAAGTGGTCTTATTATTGAGAATACTAAAGTAGAGGTAAATGGTGTATCTCGTGAATTCGATGGGATGTGGGGAAGCAGTCTTACTGATTCAACAGCTAAAGGGAAACCTGATACTGAGGCTGTAGACGTGAGTTCTCGCATGTCAACTTTGAGTGAGGTTCTTGAGGTTACTACAAAACCTATAATCTATGATGCTGATACAGGAGGCCAAACTGAACATTTTAAATTTACAGTAAGAACTTTAGAGAGATTGGGAGTATCTGCTGTTATTATTGAAGATAAGACTGGATTGAAAAAAAACTCTCTATTTGGTAATGAAGTAGCACAAACACAGGATACTATTGAGAATTTCTCTTTTAAAATTTCAGAAGCAAAAAAGGTTCAAGTAACTGATGATTTCATGGTGATAGCTCGGATAGAAAGCTTAATTTTGGAGGCGGGCATGGATGATGCTATAGTTCGAGCTAAGGCATTCCTTGAGGCTGGAGCAGACGGCATTATGATTCATAGTAGGCAAAAAGACCCTGATGAAATATTGGAGTTTTGTCGACAATATAATGAAATTCCTAATAGAAAGACATTAGTGGTTGTGCCTTCAAGTTATAATTCAATTACTGAAGACGAGCTAGAAAAAGCTGGAGCTAACATTGTGATATATGCAAATCAGTTACTTCGTAGTGCCTTTCCTGCTATGAAGGTAACTGCAAAAAGTATTTTGAAGCATGGTCGATCATTGGAATGTGAGGAGAATATGCTTTCCATTAAAGAAATTCTAAATTTGATACCGGGTACCAAATAATGATTGATGTTAAAGAATTCTTTGATTCCCTTAAAAGTCATGGAATTAAACGTTTTTCTGGTGTGCCAGATTCATTATTGAAAAATGTATGTGCATACATATCCGACAATACCTCACCAAGTGAGCATATAATTACAGCCAATGAAGGCTCAGCTGTGGCTTTGGCTGTTGGCCAATACATCTCAACAAGACAACCTTCTTTGGTATATATGCAAAACTCAGGATTTGGGAACGCTATTAACCCATTACTTTCATTAGCTGATGCTAAGGTTTATGGCATTCCAATGCTGGTTATGGTGGGTTGGCGTGGTGAGCCTGGGGTTAAAGACGAACCTCAGCATATTAAGCAGGGTGAAGTCATGGAAGATATACTCGATGCTTGTGATATCCCTTCAATTATTATTGATGCTCAAACGCAAAATATTGAAGAAATTTTGAGGTCAGCTGTTGCATTGACTACTACTAACAACCAACCAGTTGTATTACTAGTCAAAAAGGGCACCTTCGCTCCCTACGAGCTTAGTAATTTAGTGCCAAATATTGCTGAATCTTCCCGTGAAGATGCTATAGAAATGATAGTTCGAGCTTCTGAAACAGAGGATATTTTTGTATCTACTACAGGTATGGCATCACGAGAGCTTTTTGAAATTCGGGTCAGAAATAATGAACCAAATGGAAAAGATTTTTTAACGGTTGGTTCTATGGGTCACGCTAATATGATAGCTATGGGTATGGCACAAAATACTGATAAGCATATTTTTTGTATTGATGGTGATGGCGCTAGTCTTATGCATCTTGGAAATCTCACCTCAACAGGTCTTTCAAAAACTAAGAACTTAATTCACATTTTATTAAATAATTCTGCTCATGATTCTGTGGGTGGTCAGCCTACTTGCGCTAATACGATTAAACTTACATCAATAGCTAAAGCTTGTGGGTATGCCTCCATTAAAAGCACATCTAACCTCAATGAGATAGAAGGCCACATAAAGAAAATTAAAAATGAACCTGGGCCCCATTTTTTTGAAGTAAAGGTTAAAAAAGGATCAAGAGCTGATTTAGGTAGGCCTACCTCCAGTCCAAGAGAGAATAAAGAAGCCCTAATGGAGTCTTTTAGATAAGATAATGAACTATTTTAATCCAGTAAAACTAGTTTTTGGTAGCCAGGTAAGAAACAAAATTATTTATGAATGTTTTGAAAAAACTGTTCTTATCATTTGTTCTTTAACCGCATATAAAAGATATTTAAATGATCCAGAGCTAGAAGCTCTCTTTGGTAATTCAAATGTTAAATTTGAGCATGGGTTTGAAAGCAACCCATCACTTTCTGATATGGTTCAAATTAGCAAAAAATATCGTGATACCGCTCTGGATCTAATTATTGGTCTTGGTGGCGGTAGTGCCATGGATGTAGCAAAAATAGCAAGCGTCTCTATCCCCGCCATTAAAAAAGATATAAATATTGATGATCTTCTAAATAACGCAAATCTTTTTTCAGAATTTAAAGAGATAGATTGCATCCAAGTCCCAACAACTGCAGGAACTGGTAGTGAAGTAACACCATTTGCCACTGTTTGGGATTACAATAGCCAACAGAAGAAATCTCTAAATCATTATATGATGTATGCAAAAAAAGCATTTATAGATCCAGATTTCTTAAATCATGCTCCTTTAGATGTAGCAATATCAACTGGTTTTGATGCTTTAAATCAAGCATTTGAATCAATTTGGAATGTAAATTCAAATGATATTACTCTTTCTTTTGCAAGACGAGCTGCGACATTATCCCTTAAATCTTTGCCATTAATTAAAGAAATTACAAAAAGCCCTAAAATAAAAGAGGACTTTGCTTTAGCAAGCTTGTTTGCAGGTTTAGCCATTAGTCAAACCCGAACATCAATTTGCCACTCAATTTCATATCCTCTTACTTTAAAATATAATGTTGATCATGGAATTGCTTGCTCTTTTTCGATGCTAGAGGTATTTAAATTTAATGAATCTCTTATAGAAGAAGATATTAAATCGATTGCTTTTGGCATAGGCAAAGACCCTTATTCGGCACTTGAAGATATCTTTAATCAATATGATATTAATACTCTTCTTGCAAGAGCTTTGCCTGATAAAACTACATTTACAAGCACTATTGAAGATTTCATTACAGATGGAAGATTTGAGAATAACATAAGAAAATGTGAATATGCAGATCTTATTAAAATTATAACAAGAAGCTATGAGTCCGTATTAAGTTAGATAAAAGTTCTGATCCAATTTCATTTATAATAATACTGTACAATCATATAGAGGTAACTCATTATAAATAATCACTCACTTAAAATCCTTATAACTGGTGGTGCCGGTTTTATAGGGTCATCTTTAATTCGCCATATCATTGAAAATACTGATCATTTTGTAATTAATGTTGACAAGTTAACATATGCTGGAAATCTCGAATCTTTATCGGAGGTTCAAAATAGTGAAAGATATATTTTTAAGAAAATAGACATATGCGATTCCGATGGGATAGAGGATATTTTTACAAATTTATGTCCTGATATAGTTATGCATTTAGCTGCAGAATCCCATGTTGATCGTTCGATAGACGGCCCAATTGATTTTATTAACACCAATATTATCGGCACATTTAATTTATTAGAGAAATCCAAAGCTTATTGGAATTCTCTACAAGGAAATAAAAAAGCTAATTTTAAATTTCATCATATTTCCACTGATGAAGTTTATGGTGATTTAGGAATTTTAGAAGAGACCGGGGATAATAAAAGCCATAATTCTTTATCTCTCTTTACTGAAAATACAAGTTATAAACCTAGTTCTCCATATAGTGCGAGCAAAGCAGCCAGCGATCATCTTGTTCGCGCATGGCATAGAACCTTTGGTCTTCCAACTTTAATTACTAACTGTTCCAATAACTATGGTCCATATCAGTATCCTGAAAAGTTAGTACCTCTAATAATTTTAAATGCATTAGAAGGAAAACCGCTGCCTGTATACGGAAGCGGTAATCAAATTCGTGATTGGCTTTATGTTGAAGATCATGCTCGTGCTTTGTTAAAGGTCGTTCATGAGGGTCATATTGGAGAAACTTATAACATTGGCGGACATAATGAAAAAAAGAATATAGAAGTTATAAAAACTATTTGCTCAATATTAGATGAACTTAGTCCTGCAGACTATGCCTATTCATCACTTATAATTAATGTTGCAGATCGTCCTGGTCATGATGCTAGATATGCGATAGACGCTTCAAAAATTTTTAATGAATTAAATTGGGAGCCTTTAGAAACTTTTGAAACAGGCATGCGCAAAACAGTAAAATGGTATCTAGAAAATATTGAATGGGCTAATTTTATTAAGAGCAAAGAATACAATTAATCATTAAGGATTAGGTTGAAATTAATTTTAATCTTTTTATTGGGGCCTCTTTGAAAAAATGCTACTCATGGTTATCTTATGATAATTTTGAGCTTTGAGAATTTGTTATGAATAAATCTTTCGTTAGATGAAGTATATGAAATACAAAACTGCGCTAAAATTTCTATTTTTTCTTCTCCAGATATTGTTTATTCCTTTATGGTTTTTAATTGGATTATTCCCTAAAAAAAAAGGCTACATAGTTTTAGGCGAATTAATGGGCGATGCTATTGGAGAAAATTCTTCATTTTTAGCAGACCAATTACTTTATGAAAAACCTGATTTAAATGTAATTCTCATTAGTAACAGTAAGACATTATGTCTTAATCATTATCATTCCGGTCTGATGTGTTTCAAAAAGTGGTCATTAAAAGGAATATTGGCTACTATGCAAGCTGAAATAGTAATTACAAGTAATTCAAAGCGAGACGTAAACAGATACTTTGTTAATGGTGCAACTCAGATAAATCTGTGGCACGGAAGTCCAATGAAGAAAATTATGTGCGATGATCAAATTCACCCACCTAGATTCTCATGGTTGATTGAATTATTTATGCCTTATCGCTGTGGTTACAATTTTGACTATACCCTTTGCAGTGGAAGAGCATTTAAAAAACCTTTAATATCAGCATTTAATACAGATTCAGAAAATCTTCTTCTTGCATGCTCTCCAAAATGTACTGCTCAACAATCTGCATGCTGTCTAAGGAATAATAAAAAATTCCTACCTTATAAAAATAAATGGATGATTCTATTTGCTCCAACATTTAGAGATTATAATTATGATTATAATCCTTTCAGAGGCATTGATTTAAATGTTTTAAATAAAACACTAGAGGACCTAGACATGTTGATAGTGATCAAGTCTCATTTTGCTGCAGAAAATAAAGTTTACAACTATCGTTCTATTATCGAGTATTCTGATTTATTTGGGAATATTCATATTAATCTAGCTTTTAACACTGTCGACGCATTAATTACTGACTATTCTGGAGTGTATTTTGATTTCTTATTAACTAAAAAGCCAATAATCTTGGCACCTATTGATAAAGATAAGTATTTAGAAGCTGGGCGCCAATTGTATTTTGATTATTCAAGCTTTCCATGTGATGCTGTATTGGATAATTGGTCAGATTTTTCTGATGTTATTGAGCTTGTAAAAAAAGAAAAAATGGGTAAAAAAACTAAAAATATAATAAAAGACCCTATTGGAGAGTTTCTAACTTATAAAGATAAATCACTAGCAAAATTACTTATTGAAAAGTTTGTATTGTGATTTTTAAAATAGCATATTTTTCGCTCGCATTTTCTATAATTGGTTCTGCCGCAGCACTCTTTCTTAATATATTAGCAGCTAAGTACCTTGGGCCAATACAATATGGAGAGGCCATCCATTTGATCAATATATCTGGCTTTTTATCAATATTAATATCCTTTGGTTTTCAATATCATTTTCCAAATTCTCAAAGAAATAATGTATTGAAAAATGAAGAGCTCCATAAATCTTTTTCTCTTATGCTTATTGGCTTGATGATTTTTGGAGCAAGCTTAATAATTCTTTCTCCAGGAGAGCTGCCAGATTATCTTTATTTATTAATAATTGCACATTCTCTCCTGTATGTAATGGTAGAAAAAGTTTTTTTCTTCAGAATTGCAAAAGGAAAACCAATTTTAGCAGCATTTTATAGAAGTTTTTTTGCAAAAACTATTGCTTTAATAGTGTTTGTTATAATTTATTTTATCTTAGAATGGCACAGCATTATAATCTTATTATTAGCCTATCTGGCGGCTTATTTTTTGGTGTTGCTATTTCATTATCGATATATAAAATTTGATTACTTTGATTTCGAGTATCTAAATAATGTAAAGGGATATTACAGTGTTCAGTTAATATATTATTTACCAAGCTTTTTCCTAAGGGTTGTTTATGCCTATGTGGCTGGCTATGAAGCATTATCATTTATGATGATAAGTATTATTTTATCACAATCAATAACAATGATAGCGACAGCTATGACTAATCAATTTTCACCACAACTAAGAACTCATTTTTTATCTAATAACATAGTTGCATTCAAAAAAGTTTTGACCAACAGTATTATCATTCCTTCAAGTATATTGGTTGGCATAATAATTTTTGTAATTTTTAATGTGCAGCACATAGATTTGTTTTTAGGTGATGAATATAATAAAAAACTATTTTACATTATACTTTTTATTGTATTGCTCGGTCCTGCAAGTAATGTTTTTAGTGGCATGACTGGTTCAGCTTTATTAATGTCTGGAAAACAAAATATTGAGTTTTCCATAGGCACAGTGAAAGCTCTTGTTGCTTGTTGTATTTTTTTATCTCTTTATTATATTAGGCCTGAGCTAAGTGCTCCTATTGCAATAACCATCTCAGAAGTGGTAGCAAATATTCTAAAATTATTTATGGTAAAGAATGAGTTCAATATATGGGTTCTAGACACCAAGGTAGTAAAGAACTTAATCTTTCAAATTTTTATTTACACTCTTGTTTTAGCATCCATAAATTTATTTTTAGATAATGGATTAATAAAAGTCTTCGTATCTGCCATAGCGGCTCTTATGATTTCTTTTGTTTGGATTCTTTTTATGAAAAATAGTGAAAAATTTTAGTATTATTTTTATTATCTTACACTGATGAAAATATATGCTCTATAAAGAAAACCAAAGTCATTTTGCTTACTTAATATTGAGTTATAAAAGTGATGATATGACGTTAGACTTAGTTAATAAAATAAGAGAGTTCGATTTCAAAAGTACTATTGTTGTTGTCGATAACTCAAAGGAGAATAAACCACTTGAACTGAAGCTATCTTCTATAGGCAATTTAAACTTTATAAGTTCTGGTGCAAACCTAGGCTATGCAAAAGGCAATAATTTAGGCTTAAAGTATCTCAGTAAAAGAGGTGATATTAATTATGTATTTATATGTAACCCTGACATTGATGTAAACAAGGCATCTATAAATCTTATGAAGGATGCAATATATAATAATAAAGGCATAGCTATTTTAGGAGCCTCTGTGCATGATAATCAATCAAATTGTCAAATCAGTCACTGGAACTCAAATACATTGATTCAAGATATTGCTGGTGATTTTTCTTTTGTAAGATTTTTTTCTAGAGACTTCAACAAATCTTCAAAAAATGATGAGCAATCAGAGTTAATTGAATGCGATGTTGTAACCGGAGCCTTTTTCTTAGCCGATTTAGATATTCTCAGAAGCATTGATTATTTTGATGAACGTACTTTTTTGTATTGTGAGGAACGCATTCTAGCAAAGCGTCTGGACAATATTGGCGCAAAACGATTTGTTTTAAAAGAAGCATCTTGCAGGCATGAAGGCAGCTCTACGATCAGTATTAAGTTTTCATCTAGGTTAAAAAGACATCTTTTACTTGTTAAGAGCCGACAAATTTATTATAGATACTATATTAATCAAATAAAGTTATTCATTTATAGCTTATCAATACCGTTTTCAATTCTTGAAAAGGTTATAATCGATGCAATTATCTATATTTTTAAAGTGTTTAAGAAATGAAGATATTGATTTACATCGCTTATACCGCCTTTTCATTTTTTGCTCGCCCGTTTTATAGTATTAATAATGAGATTATAGTATTTGGTAGCAGAGGTGGAGTAGCTTTTGAAGGTAATGGAAAGTATTTATTCTTGCACGCATGTAAGTCTAAAACTAAAAGGTATGTATGGATCGCAAAATCACAAAAAGTAGTAAATGAAGTTCGCTCATATGGCTATGAGGCTTATCATTACTTATCATCAAAGGGCTTTAAACTATGCATGTCTGCCTCAAAAATATATATTACACATTCAATGTTTGACTCTGCTCCAATTCTTTGGCGCAAAGGACAAACTATTATTGACCTTTGGCATGGAATTCCAATAAAAAAAGTTGCGTTTTCTGACATCAATGTTCAAAAAGTATCCCGGTTAATGGATTTATATAAGAGTTTACGATTAGATTTTTTGATTTGTCACAATGAAGAGAGTTTAAATATATACAAGGAAAACTTTAGAATAAATTCTTATAAGATATTGCCTTACGGATCACCACGCATTGAGTTCTTAAAAAAGTATAAACATAAACGTATTTACGATAATGTAAATTTAAAAGATTTTCGAGAAATATATTTATATGCACCCACATTTCGTGATTACAATTACAAAGATCCCTTTCTTGAGCTTGCTTTTTTAAAAACTCTAGATAAATTCTTAGAAGAAAAAAATAGTTATTTATTTGTTAAACTTCATCCACTATTAGATAGTTTTGAATCTAAAATTTATAGTAATATTAACTTTTTATCATCTAATGTAGATGTGTATGAGATTTTACCTTTTTCAAATGTCCTTATTACTGATTATTCTGGGTTGTCAGCTGACTTTATCTCTGCCTTTCCAGATAGGCGACTTATTATCTTTGCTCCTGACTTTGATAGATATATGAAAATTAGAGGTTTTAATGTTGATTTCAGATCAAGCTTTTCAGAAATAGTAGAGAAATGTAGCCTTGAAATGTTTGATATTAGTTCTGAAGTTTTAAATGTATTTTTTAGCGCAAAATCTTCTAATGCTTGCGATAAAATATTAAATATTAATGAATAAGGCTTGTATGATAATTATATGATTACATTTGCTTGCCTTAGAATAGAATGATGACATAAAAATGATAAGTGTAACTTTAATTAGCATTCTCTTATTTATATATTTTAGTTTAATAGTAATATCTTGTTTTAAAACTAAAGATATTTTAAATCCTATTGTTTTATTTCTTGCACCATATAGCACTGCGATTTTACTTCACTTTATGGGCTTTTCAGATTATTACTTAAATAATAGTCCTGTTTCGGTTGCTATTGTTTATTGTATGCCAATGTATTTTTCACTAGGAATTTTTATTGCCATTTATAGCAATCCTAATAAGCTTAATAGCACCAGTTCATTAAGAAGAGGTGGGTTTGACAGCTATCATATTAATTTTAATGTCGTTTTTTTATTGTTTTTGATGGTTTTTCTATTGGAAACTGCAATATTTGGCGTCCCCTTTTTTTCTGGATCCCCAACACTAGCATATATGAATTATGGACTACCAGTTATTCACCATTTAATAACTGTTATATATTTCGTAATAATATTTATGTTAGGTTTAAAGTTATCTAATCGCATTAGTTCTCTAAAAATTATTTTTGTAATTTTATTGGCACTAATAATATTTGTACTAATTTTTGCGCGGATGCAAGCTATGAATGTTATTTTAACCGCGCTAATTACTTACTACTATTTCTATAAAGTATCTTATAGAAAGGTTATATTTTATGGTTTAACAGTTTTAGTTTGTTGCGGAATTGCATTTTCATTTCTAGGAAATTTACGAACTGGGGGTATCTCAGATTATTATGTAGCTCTCGGCCAAATTAACAATGAATCTATTTATCCATTTGCTCAACTATACATATATATTACTATTAGCATTCAAAATTTTATTAATTTGGTAAGTAATTTTGAGTCATTTTCTTTTGGCGCTTACTCTTTGTTCAAAATAATTCCGCTAGTAGATGCTGGTGAAACTTTACAGATTAATCTGAGTGATTATATGGCAAGTCCAGGCCTAACAACGTTTTCATTAGGATCATCTCTTTATGTAGACCTAGGCGTTTTTTCTTCTATAGCTTTCATTTTTGTAGGATATTTGGTTGGTTATTTTTATACTTTATTCAGAGGAGGTAATGTATTTGCAACTCTTTGTTATTTAGGAATTTTATCTCGATTATTGATATATGGTTTCTTCTATGATGGCTTATTTGTTACAAATACAATTATCTTACTAGTACTTGCATATTTATTCTCTTATCGCTTGGTTTTTAATAAAATAGCTACATGATTATATATAATGTTGATAGCCTTAATTCATGCTCATATGGGGTAAAAAATTATTTTTTTCAAATTAACTCTTATTTAGGTCTAGTATCTAGCAATTCTTTTGTTGGCAATTTTAAAGGATTTCTAACTAAAGGTCCTCAAGATAGCATTCTTTGGACACCCTGTCAGGGAGGATCTTTTATTCACCCAAAGCAGGTAATTACCTGTCACGATGTTATTGATTTTAGTTTTTACGAATCAAATTTTTCTAAAAATATAAAAAAAAATATACACGAACGCTTTTATAAAAATGCAATGCATCTGGTTTTTATTTCTGATTATTCACTTCAAGAATTTACAAACATATTTCCTTCAGTGTTAACAAGCCGTTCTGTTATTAAATCTCCAAAGATAATAAAATCAATCCAATCAATTCAAACCTCTCCAGTTGACTTAGATGATTTTATTTTGGTAATTACAAATAACTTGAAACATAAAAATAATTCTGATGTATTTGCTTTAGCCGCTTTGCTACATACTAAACAGATAGAATTTCCAATAGTTATGGTTGGTAATATTGTTGTACCTGATCGTTTTAAGTATCTTTTAGGTAAGTCTCTATTTGTTCTAAATAATATTTCCTCAAAAGATCTTAATGGTCTTCAGGCTCATGCAAGTTTAATACTTTCAACCTCACTAGTTGAAGGTCACAATATGCCTATTGCAGAAGGCTTAGGTTTTGGTAAGGATATTATTACAACCGACATATCCATACATAAAGAATATTATAGAGATATGGTTGAATTTTATGAGGCAGGAAATATTAATGATCTTTTCAGCAAGACTATTAAACATATTTCAAAAGAATCGAGTCTTAAAAATTTCTCATGCGAACAATCTTGGGAAACTGTTGCAAATGAATATGAAAATCTTTTTAAAATAATATCTAAGATATAAATTTTTGGTTGTTACCGATAATTAAAAACAATTGGGTATATAAAATTTCTAATGCATTTTGCTCAAATTTTATTATTTTAAATAGTGATATAATTTTTATATGTAAGTGCTCTAGTAATATCAAATTCAAGGAATTAAAAATAATATTATCTATCTCTTTGCATACGTTAATGTCTTCAATATAAGAAGAAGTTTTTTTTAGGAGATTGGAGAATAGTGAATAGTGATTAATGTATCGATCGTAACATATCATACTCCAGTTGGAGATTTATTGAATGCGGTTTCAACCTGTGCAAAAAGTTCAATCGTTAATACGATTTATGTAATTGATAATTCACCCAATAATTTGCTCAATATACATATTAAAGATATTTCCAAGGTCAAGTATATGCACAATCCATTGAATCCAGGCTATGGGGCTTCCCATAATATAGCAATTCGATATACGCTTAATGAAGGGATACCTTTCCATTTAGTTTTAAATGCTGATGTAGCCTTTGATTTTCATATACTTGAGGGTATGCTGGAATGTTTTAGATTAGATAAAACAATTGGATTGATAGCACCAAAGATGTTATTTGAGGATGGAACTATACAGTGTAGTCGTAAGCTTTTGCCTTCGCCAGTTAATATGTTTGTTCGTGCATTCTTACCAAGGAAATTCAGATCTAAACTAGATTCTAAATTTCAAATTGAATCGATCAAACCTGATGAGTCTATTTTTGTACCATATGTATCGGGAGCATTTATGCTAATTAGAGCAAGAGTATTAGAAAAATCAGGCCTTTTTGATGAAAGGTTCTTTATGTATCCTGAAGATATTGATTTGAGCAGAAGGATTGCTGAATTTAATAAAGTTCAATTTATCCCAAAATTTGTGATAACTCATAAATATGGTGGCGCAACTAGAAAAAGTCTTAGAATGTTTCTTATTCATGCTTTCAATATGTGCCTATATTTTAATAAATGGGGTTGGATTTTTGATAAAAATAGAAATGAGTTAAATATGGATACCATAACTCAAAACAACACTCGTTATATCTCAAATGGAGATTATTATGAAATCTAATTTTAAAGGAATTATTTTGGCTGGAGGGTCTGGAACACGTCTCCATCCTATAACAAAGAGTGTTTCAAAGCATTTGTTACCAGTATATGACAAACCTATGATTTACTATCCAATTTCCGTTTTGATGCTTGCTGGAATTAATGAAATTTTAATTATTTCAACACCAGATGATATTGCTAGTTATCAAAAGTTGCTAGGCAGCGGGAAACTTCTCGGACTAAAAATTGATTATGCAATACAACCAAATCCTAAAGGTCTTGCACAAGCTTTTATAATAGGTGAAGATTTTATAGGGGATTCAAATGTTGCTTTGATTTTAGGTGATAATATTTTTTATGGACAACATTTTTCACAAAACTTAAAACGGGCTATTGCTAAAACTTCAGGTGCAACTATTTTTGGATACCATGTCAAAGATCCAGAACGTTTTGGTGTTGTTGAATTTGGAGCTGATGGTTCTGTTCTGTCCATTGAAGAAAAACCTTTAACACCAAAGTCAAATTATGCAGTTACTGGCCTTTACTTTTATGACAATTGTGTGGTCAAGATCGCAAAATCTATAGAGCCATCAGCTAGAGGTGAATATGAGATTACGGATATTAATATACACTATCAAACTCGAGGCCGGCTCAGCGTAGAATTGCTTGGTCGTGGCTTTGCCTGGTTAGATACAGGTACTCATGATTCTTTGATGGAAGCAGGACAATTTGTACAAACAGTTGAGCATCGACAAGGTCTTAAAGTAGCTTGCTTAGAAGAAATCGCATACAACAATGGATGGATATCAAAATCTGAGTTACTTATGCAAGCTGAAAGATTAAAGAATACTACTCATGGTGATTATTTATTTAAAATTGCAGGAAGCTAACGTGAAAATTATTGAAACGAAATTGAAGGATTGTGTGCTTATTGAACCAAAAGTTTATGGTGATGATCGTGGTTTTTTTCTAGAAACATTTCAAGCTAAAAGATATTCTGAGACTGCTGGAATTAATCTCCCTTTTGTTCAAGATAATCATTCCCGATCAGCAAAAGGTATCCTTCGAGGATTACATTTTCAAAAAACTAAACCACAAGGCAAGTTGGTTACAGTGGTAAGAGGAGAGGTTTATGATGTAGCTTTGGATATTAGAGAAAATTCTCCCACATATGGAATGTGGGAAGGTGTAATTCTTTCTGAAGAAAATAATATGCAATTTTGGGTGCCACCAGGTTTTGCACATGGATTTGTAGTTTTATCAGATATCGCTGACTTCGTTTATAAATGTACTGATTATTATGATTCTTCTGACGAGGGAAGTATACTTTGGAATGATCCCGATCTTAACATTTTTTGGCCTATAGAAGCTCCTGTTTTGTCAAATAAAGATGCAAAAGCTCCAAAATTTGCTGACTTAAAATGAAGAAAATGCTTGTTTTAGGTTCTAATGGTCAGCTTGGAAGATGCCTCCAGGATCAATTATCGAAGACAGAATATGTAATAATTTATGCCTCACGTGAGGAAATAGATATTGCTGACTTTGAAGCAACTAAAACTAAACTTCTAAAATATGCGCCGGATGTAGTTATTAATGCAGCTGCGTATACAGCCGTTGATAAAGCTGAAGAAAATGAACAAAAAGCTAATTTTATAAATCATCTTGCGGTATCTAATCTTGCTAGTATCTGCAATCTACTTAATTGCTGGTTAGTCCACATATCTACTGACTATGTATTCGATGGGAAATCTAAAACCGCTTATGAGGAGGAAGATAAAACTAATCCTATAAGTATTTATGGCACTACTAAACTTCTTGGAGAGGCAGCAATTAAATCTTCAGGAAGTAATTACATAATTATAAGAACAGCATGGGTATATAGCGAATATGGCAATAACTTTTTAAAAACAATGTTACGTTTTTGCATTGATAAGAGTGAGATAAGTATCGTAGGCGATCAAATTGGTTCCCCTACATATGCACAAGATTTAGCAAAGGCTATTTTAACAATTCTAAAAAATATTAAATTAAAAAAAGTTTCTTCGTCTCTTTATCATTTTTCAGGTAATTCCACTCTTTCTTGGGCCGATTTTTCTAAACTAATTTTTGATGAAGCTTTAGCACTAAAAATAATTAAAAACAAACCTAAAATAAACGTTGTAACAACAAGTGAATTTTCTACTCTTGCAGAAAGGCCTGCCAGATCACATCTAAGCTCAAGGAAACTAAGGTCTACTTTTGACATACATCCATCAAACTTAACACTTGGGATTCGATCAACCCTTAAGGCTATAAAAAATAGTGGGAATTAAATTATGAATAAAAATGAAATTGCAATTATTGGTGGAGCTGGTTTTGTTGGCTCTAGACTTGCTTCACATTTTAAAAGGGACAATATTTTTTATAGAAAATATGACATAAATTTCTCTAACCAATCAGATAGATGTATTTATCTTGATGTTGAAGATATTAACTCACTTAATCAACTTAAAAATTCAAGTGTAATCATTAATTTAGCTGCAGTTCATCGTGATGATATCCGACCATTAAGTCGTTATGATGATGTAAATATTCAAGGTGCAAAAAATGTATGTGATGCTGCCTCTAAATTTGGTATTAAAAAAATTATTTTTACAAGCTCTGTTGCTATATATGGCTTTGCCGATGCAGATACGGATGAATCTGGTGAAGCTAATTATTTTAATGATTACGGCAGAACCAAATACTGGGCTGAACAAGTTTATAAAAAATGGCAAGCTGAAGATAGTGATAATAGGACTCTTGTTATCGTGAGGCCTACAGTTATATTTGGCGAGGGTAACAGAGGTAATGTTTATAATTTGCTTAGGCAAATAGCTTCGCGAAGATTTGTTATGTTTGGCAATGGAAGAAATAAAAAATCAATGGCTTACGTTGAAAATGTAGTTGCTTTTATTGAGCATAGCTTATCATTTAATCTAGGTATACATATCTATAATTATATCGATAAACCTGATTTTGACATGAATGCATTGATTTCGTTAGTAAGAAAAAAATTGTTTAATAAGACCAATATTGGATTTAGACTCCCTGGCTTGGTTGGAATAGTCTTAGGCTATCTTGCTGATTTGTTGGCAATAATAATCCGTAAACCTCTCCCTGTAAGCAGTATTAGGATTAAAAAATTTATGGGAACTACTCAGTTTTCATCATCTGCTAGTAAGACGGGGTTTACTCCTCCATTTTCTCTAGAAGAAGGCCTGGCTAAGACACTTCATTATGAGTTTATAGAAGATAACTCTGCAAAGCGTACTTTCGAAACTGAATAAATAATTGAATAAATTAAGCAAGTATCTCCAAAATTATCATAGGCATCTTATAGATTAAGCACTAATTCTTTAAATAAATAAATTTTAATAGATAATTTATCAGAGCTTATTTATGAAGCTTTATAGAAACAATAAAATAAATCAGAGGTTTTTAGCGTCTTATTAACAGTCTTCAGAAACTAAATTTAATTAAAAAGTTTAGTCATTAAATTTTTTTTATTTTTAAAAAGTTCTTCTTTGTAAATAAGACGTATATAATTTTTGATATAATGATTTTTTTTGATAACCTAAACCAACAAACACCTTATTTAATCTTTAAAGAAAAATATGATGAGGCTTTAAATGCCGGTCAGAAAGGAATAGAGGCTATTTCAATTTCATCATTCAATACAAAAATAAATGAGGTTGATTCAAGGTATGTAAATCTGAAGTTTATTAAAAATGATGAGTTTATTTTTTTTTCTAATTACAATTCACCAAAGGCATTTTCATTTAAAACACATCACCAAATAGCTGCATTAATATATTGGCCTAGTATTGATGTTCAGATTAGAATGAGAGCTAAAATAAAAAAAACTTCTAGTGAATATAATCAAAAATATTTTTTTGATAGATCGGAAGAAAAAAATGCATTAGCTATTTCATCCAACCAATCAAAGCCAATAGATTCTTATA
>MDTG01253810.1_pt1 | contig 18070 bp, 18 predicted proteins | sample 811421 | NCBI WGS metagenome assembly MDTG01 (sample SAMN05326645, study PRJNA326480) | marine metagenome | isolation source: seawater | place: Pacific Ocean: South East | collected 2011 | reverse complement strand
CGTGAAAGCCTTCCAAACCTAATTTCCCTACAAGCGTGATCAGTCACCTTGGAGTAACCATGTTTATATAATTTTAATATATCATGAAGATTCATATAGTTATAACAGTCTACGTAATCATAGGTGTCAAACGTTCTAGAAAATGGAGCCGTTAAATAGCCATATTTGGATATCATTTTTTCGTGTTGATCTTTAGGGTCCCATCTAATATAATTTCCTAAATAAATTCCTCTAACTTTATTTTGACTTAAATCGCCATCTGTTGGATATTGGTATTGCCATAAATCATTTTTTGTTAGCTCATCATGTGTAGAGATTATGTCATTAGCTTCAAAATTAAATAAATCATGATCTTTTCTATAGCGTCTTGTCATTTCAACTTCATTTAAATGAGAAAACATTCCAACCTGTTCAAGACCTTGATGAGCACCCCAAATAATTAAAGGTATTTTAAATCTGACTGCTGTTTGGACTGGAAAAACTGTTTGCCCTGCCAAAATTGGCCAATATATATTTCCAAATTCTCTTAATGATTTTCTAGTGATTTTTTTTACTGATATTGGATTTACATTTTGATAAATTATGTCACAGTTAAATTGAATTCTTAGATTCGCAAGATTTCTTATGCCTAGTGGAGTATTATAATATTTGTTATAAGAGACTAAGAGAGGATTAAGTCCTAAAATATTTTTGACAACATAAACTATATAATATGAATCATTTGCTCCTGTTACTGGGACAATACAATCATAATTTTCGCTTTTTCGATTACGATAATTAGAAACTATTCTTTCTAATTTTTTAAACCTATGATCCCAATCTAAAAAATCTTTTTCTTCATGTATTTTGCATCCAGAACAAATTCCATCATCATTAATAACAATTCCTAAGGGATGGTCTGAAGAATAAAGGCATCTTTTACAAAATTTTAAACTCATATATTAAATTTTTGAGGAGTAAATTGGAGATCTTAAGTAGTCAGATTTTATTGATTCTTTTAATAATTGAACCGAATGTTCTCTATAATTTAAAAAATTTCCAATCCCCACTGCAGAAACTTGTTTTTTAGAAAACAGATCTTGTATTTGCTTTACCTCACTTATACCACCAAAAGCGATTAGTGGTTTGTCAATATCTGGAAAAAGAGAAATTAAATCAATATCAAATGAATCTGGCATACCTTCAGTTTCTTTATTAATTAGTAAAACTTCAGAAATTATTTTCTTGTTAGATATTAATTCTAAAAAATTATTTTCTAATTCTTGTTTTATTTTAGATTCATAATTGTATAAAAGTAATTTATTACCATCTTTAACTATTGGTAATGATGCAATAACTGCTTGTGAGCCAAGTGCTTTTGAAATACTTATAAGTTCGCTATTTGAATTCCTTAATAAAAAGTCTAAAACTATTCTATCGGAGCCATGTTTAATTACATTGATTGCATCATGTACATTCCGAATTCCTCCACAATAAATTAAGGGAGTAGAGATTTGAATTCTCTCAAGTTTATTTAACAAATCAAAGTCTGGCCCTAATTGTTTTAAAGATCTATCTATCACTTGAATTAATATTTCATCTACACCCCACCTATCAAGATTTTGAATTATACATAAAGGATTCCCTAGTGGTAAATAAGAATTGTATGAAAACGATTGAACGGCAAGTCCGTTTCGAATAGTTACGACTCCAATTAATCTTTTTTTAACCATCTACTAATTTTTTTATTATAAGTGACAATAACTTTTTCCCTGCCTCTTGACTCTTTTCAGGATGAAATTGAATCCCCACGACATTATTCTTCTTTATTATAGCAGGAATATTTTCTTCATTAAAAGTTGTATTGCCAATAATGAGTTTTTTACTCCCTTTGAACTTAAATGAATGATTAAAATAAAAATCATCTAGCTTTGGATATAGAAGATCTGATTTCTGAACTTGACAAACATTATTCCATCCAATATGGCATTTGGTCTTATTTAATGCGATAATTTCTCCATTTATTATTCCTAAGCCGCTAGACTCCTGATATTCATACGATTTACTACATAACAATTGCATGCCGAGACAGATTCCTAGGATAGGTTTGTTTTTAGATGACCATTCAATTAGAAATTCTGATAAATTATTTTCTTTTAATCGCTTGATCGCTTCAGGAAATGAACCAACACCTGGCAGGATCAACACATCTGATTTTGATAATATCGCAACATCCTTGCTTATTTTGACTTTAAAGTCTAAGGCTTTTAATGTATAAAATAAGGAATCTTGATTCCCTAGATCATAATCAACAATTTTAACATCTATCATATTCCCTCGCCTACTTTAAACTTTCTTTTTATTTTTCCTTTATCGTTTATGTAAAATAAATCTTGGTTTATTACACTCTTAACTTTTTCCCAAAATAAGGATACTGGTATATCTATATATTTACAAAAATCCTTTATGTAATTATCTGATATTTGACCCTCATACTTCTCTATAAGATTTACTCCCTCCTCTCTCGTCATAGTTCCAAATCTAATCCCTTCGTTACAATAATCATTGACTCGTCCAAATCCATATTTATAATATTTAATCATTTGATTTAATATTACCCAATCTTCGTCTAATGCTGTACAATCCCAAAGATCACCGGTGTTTTTAAATGAATCTTCTCTGAGTTTTAGTCCATAGGAAGATGAAAATGTACCATTATTAATAAGTGACCAGTCTTTCCAAAACCAGCCCAAATAAATTATTTGAATTCCAGCATCTATAAATTCTTTTGATGAAGGATAAGAGTAAGAAAAAACATCTGATTTTTCAAAACCATCTTCTATTAACCAATCTATATTACCTCCCTGAAGGGTATTCATTTCTCTTAAATTATTCCCGTCATAACCTGTTTTACCTGCTGTATTTAAATCCCCCAGTTGAAGGGCTGGATTTTCTCCCCATAAAATTAATTTAATACCATATTTTATTGCAATTTTCGGTACTGAACTGTAAAGAGCAAGTTCCGTTCCTTTTGCCCAGTTTAAATATTTTAAAAATCCATTTTTTACTGACTTTTTCCAAGTAACAGGTTTTAAACTAATTATTAAAGTATCGAATCCTAGGTTAATTAGATTAGAAATGTTTTCAGTTCCCCTTTTAGTAATCTGCTCTGGCGGATACATTAAACATACCAGTAAAGGATTAAATCCTAATTTATCTCTAATCCAAAGTGCTTGTCTTGTACTATCTTTCCCTCCGCTAACTCCTACAATACAGTCAAAAGATTGATCATTTTTTTTATGTGCTTTTAATTTATCCTCTAGTATTTTAAATCTTTCTTCGAAGTCTGCTTTTAAGTGAATATTAAAATAATACTCACATGCTGGACAGATGCCATCAGAATTAAATTTGGTTCCAGGTCTTGTGTCTGTTTGTAAACACTTTTTACAATATTTCATCTAAATTAATTTAACAATTCTATGTCTGCCCAAACTTTTTTAAATGCCTTAATTATTAAATCTATATCTGAATTTGATAATTCAAATAAACAAACTTGAAAAATTATAAGAGTTTCATCGTGGAGTCTTTCAGCAATTGGACAAATTCCTTTTTTATATGAAATGTTTTTTCCGTTTTCAGTTAAATTCCATGGATATCCGTTTTTCCCATATCCAATTTTTTCTTGAAAAATAGGCAACAAATGAAGATTTGCATAACCATTAGATAATCCATCATGTATTCCTTCAGCAACTAATGCTTCTATTATTCTTTCTCTAGATATGCTTATTTTTGACATATCTAATTTTAAGGGGTAAACATAGAATGAATGTGTATTGTTATTTTTAACAACAGGTGTTAATAAACCATCCAATTTACTAAACCCTTTAGATAATCTATCGCAGACATCCTGCTTTCTCTTAACAATTTGATCTAATTTTTTTAATTGTTCTAAACCAATGGCAGCTTCAATTTCTCCCATTCTAAAATTGAATCCAATCATATTATTAAGATCTTTTCTTCCCATATTACCAATTACTGCCTCAGCATGATTTCGAATTAATGTCATTCTATGATAAAGATTTTTATCATTTGTTACTATTATTCCTCCTTCACCAGTATGAATATGCTTGTGATAATTTAAGCTGTAGCCGCCAATGTCAGATGCTGTTCCAATTACCTTATCCTTATTTTTTGACCAAGGTGACTGAGCTGAATCAGAAATTACTTTAAGATTATGTTTTTTTGCAATTTTCATAATTTTTGAAATCTCACAGGGGTGTCCAAAAATATCTACAGCCATAATTGCTTTAGTTTTTTTAGTAATATACTTTTCAATTAAGTCAGGGTTAATATTGAAATGTTTTTCTTCTATATCTACAAAAACTGGTATTGCATTCCAATGAATTATTGCGGCAGCACATGCGCTCATTGTAAATGGCGTTAATATAATTTCATCACCAGGTTCTATGTCTAATGCTCCTACTGCACAAATCAATCCAGATGTCCATGAGTTTACTGCTAATGCATATTTAACATTATATTTTTTTTGAAATGCTTTTTCCAAGGCTTTAACATATTTTCCTCCATAAAATTCAGGCCCCCAAGATCCTAAGAAATTTGAGAGTTTCCCTGATTCCATAACTTTAACCACTGAATTTATTTCTTCAATACCAATTGTGTTAAATCTCTTAAATTGGTAGTTGATAGTCCTTTTTCCTCCAAATAAAGCAAGTCTATTTTTCATATTTGTTCTACAAGTTGATCAATAATCTCAGATACAATTTCTATATTTTTAAAATTAGTTGGAACTCTTTTATCCATATTGGAATGAATTTTTGAATATATGGGCTTAAACCCTTTACTCAAATTATTTTTTATGCTTATTGGTACTTCATTTAATCTTCTAAAACCTTTGTATTTTGGATCATCAATCTTATTATAGATTCTTGTATTATATCCATTAATATCGTAATCAATTTTAAATAGATCAGTATAAATTCTTACACTAAAATTAGAATATAAATTTTGTTTCCAAGAAAAAAAATTCACATCACCATTATTATATTCTAGTTCAAAATCTACATCGTAATCATTGAAGGTTTTTTCAACTAAACCATTTTGTTTTTTCAAAAAAACATTTTTTGGTTTACCAAACCAATAATTTATTAAATCTATGAAATGAGAACCATTATTAATTAGACCATTGGAATAAAATACTGTTACTCTAAAAAAAGAAATATTTTTTAAAAATTTTTTTATTTCTAACGCTGAGTGCTCAAATCTTCTAAAGTAATTAAGTTCTAAATTAATATTATTTGAAGAGCATAGTTTAATAATTTCTATTGTTTGCTTTTTTGATACCGAAAGGGGTTTTTCACATAAGATTAACTTAGGTTTTAAAATCATCACCTTTTCAATAATCTTAAAATGAGTTTCAGTAGGGGTTGCAATTACAACTATGTCAATTTTTTTCTTAAAAGAAGATAATTCATTAATTGAAATAGGCTTAAGTTTTGAGACTTGCTCAAATTCATCTCTATTCTTTTTATCATTGTCGATGGCTAAAGTTAATCTAAACCCTTTCAAGTTTAAAATAGTTGAATAATGGGTTAAATATGAATTCTTTTTAAAACGTTTGTCATATTTAAATCCTACATTACCCAATCCAACCAGGGCAACACTAAAGATCATATAAAGAATTTGAATTTAAAATAATTGTATTTTTTATATGGCACTAAATTAGCGAATATAGTTTGGTTGTTAATTCAACTACTATTTGATTTATACTTTTTATTTTTTTAATTAAACGTGATAATAACATATTAACCCTATTTCAAAATAAGACTTTCTCGCTAAGCCTAATTGATTTGATTCGATATTAAATTATAGTTATTATTATTTTAAAAGAGCTTTGACATTATCTTTTGTAAATCGCTCACCTTTTGTAAAATTATTTTTAAATTTTTTCCCTAAGATTTTTTTCATGTGTTTCGGATGCGCTCCAAAACCAGGTCTTATAGAGCGAATATTTTCTTCTGTAATAATATCTCCCATTTTTACATCTTTCGCAACGTATAATGATCTTGAAAAATCCCTAGATTTTATTTGTTTTTGAGTAAGGTTATAATCTTTTTCCCCAATTGACGTTTCTGTAAATCTTATCCCGTTTACCATTGTTTTAAATTCTTCTTCGTCTAGAGAAAATGTTGAATCGGGACCTCCAATAGATTTATCAAGTATAAAGTGTTTTTCAATAATTTTTGCACCTAATGTCGTGGCAACAATTGGTGCAATTATTCCCATAGTATGATCTGATAGACCTGTAATTACCTCAAAGTCATCCTTGAATTCTTTTATCATTATTAGGTTTGCTTCATCTAAAGGTGCAGGATAACTTGAAGTGCATTTCAAAAGAGCAATATTGTTATTATCTCTTTTTCTAATAGTTTTTATTGCCAATTCAATATCATTTTTTTTAGCAATACCTGTAGATAATATAATAGGTTTCTTAAAAGATGCAACATAATCAATTAATGGTATATCTGTAATTTCAAAAGAAGCGATTTTATAAATTGGATTATTTAATTTTTCTAAAAAATCTACTGAAGATTTATCAAAGGGTGTTGAAAAGCAAATTAAACCTTCTTCTTTAGCTACTTCAAATAATTTATCGTGCCATTCCCAGGGAGTAAAAGCTTTTTTATATAAATTATAAAAGTTTTCACCATCCCAAATAGATCCATTGTTTATTATAAAATCTCTTGATTTAGAATTAATTGTCATGGTTTCAGGTGTATATGTTTGTAATTTAATGGCATTAGCACCTGCTCTTTTAGCGCCTCTAATTGATTCTATCGCAATATTAATATCCCTACCATGATTTGCTGAAAGCTCAGCAACAATAAAAACTTTGTCAAAATTTAAATTCATTTTATGATATCATTCTGATTATTTGAAATGGCTCAGCGTAAAATTTACCAATTACATTTCCCCACATTTGAGCTCTATTTATAATTGCTTGTGAGGATCTAGGATGTGGATAAGGTCTTTTTTCAAATTCATAGCACTCCATTGCCAATGTTTTTTTTTCTAATTCTTCGGTATTTAAAGAAATAAAATAATTTGGGTTGAATTTTCTTAAATCATTTGATGGTATCCATTCGGTTCCGGATAAAGTTTCAAATGTCATAATACATTTAATTCTCTCATTCGGAATTGGTCTAAAAGAGGTAGATACTGCTTCAAATGTTTTTCTATGATCAATATTTAAATCTCCATTGTGATGAGTAATCACAAATTCTGGATCAAATGATTTCTTTTCTTTTTCAATTATTTTAATAATATCTAATAATGGTATTGAATCGAATCTATTATCAGGCAAATCATAAAGACTTAAATGTTTGTAGCCAATATGAGATTTGGCTTTATAAATATTATCCTTGTGTTTTTCTAAGGCATTTTTGAATTTGTCAATCTCTCTTTTTTCATTTCTTGATGTAAGGCCTTCTCCTAAAATTACTACTTTAATTTCAGAGAATTCAGCCAGTTTTGCTAAGGTGCCTCCTAATCCTAAAATTTCATCGTCAGGATGAGCAACTACAACAAGAATTTTTTTATTTTTCAGTAATTCTAACATCTGCAATTATTTGATTATTGTGTAAAATAGCATTTTCAAATTCAAACTTAAATCCTTCAATATCTAAAAAAGCTCTTGGATAATCTTCACAATCTAACATTCTTATGTGGTCATAAATTTCTACAATATTTTTTAAATCAACAATATTACTTTGAGAAGGTTTTCTTCTTTTGAAATATGTTGGTTCCCCTATTTGAATATTTGGTTTTAACTCTTTTTTTAATATTTCAAAAATCATATTTTCTATAATCTTAGATGCTCTCAAAAAAATTTCTTTCGCTGATCCTTCGAGAGTTAATTTCCTTTTCATGTAAATTGGGCCAGAGTCTATTTTTTCTGTAACATAAAGGGCTGAAATTTTTGTTTTTGAAAAACCTAATTTTATTAAATTTTGAAGTGGACTACCACCCCTGCCAAATGGAAGATCTGTCATATGAAATAAAATACATTCAAAATTTGAATGTATTTCATTTGGAATAATAAATGACCAATGTGGAATAAATATTTTAGAGGGATTTATTTTTTTGACATTATTTATATTAAATTCTTTATTGCTTTTAATTAAAATGAAATTGTATTCAGGTAATTTTGATTGACAGCTTTCAAGCAAATCTAAATGCCATTTTTTTTGAGTTAGTATTATTATTTTTTCCATTTCAATTAATCTTTTTAATATACTCTGTTATTCCATTATAATTTCTTGATTTCTTAAACATTAGGCTTTCAAAAACTTTAATCGAGGCATAATTATCATTTTTTACTGAAGCAATTATTTTACTTCCTTTTGAGAATTTTTCTAATCCGAGTTGAATAATTGCTTTTCCATAGCCTTTATTCCTATATTTTGAGTCTATGGAATAATCTATCTCCCATATTTTATTTTTTAAGTCAAATCTTATCTGACCAACTTGAATATTTTCAACTTTTAAAATGTAAATTTTGGTTTCTTTTGAAATTAATTTCTTTGAAAACCATTCAATATGGTCTTCCCATAAAATTGGTTTATTATTAAATGAGTTTTTTAATCTGATTTTTTCATTTACCCAAATAAATAATTGGTATAAGTCATTCTTAACAACATTTGCTAAATATAATTTATTATGATTGAATTTATAATGAGTTAATATTTTTACAGGCTTTGATTTAATTTTGGTGAAATTATTTATATCATGTTCTAATCTAAATTGACTTTTTTTTAAAGACTCATATAATTTTGGCCTGACATCAAATGCAATAGTGAAAATTTTATTAAGATTTAAGTCCTCAAATGCTAAATATTCTATCATCTTTAAAAATTTATTCCAATAAATGTTGAAATATTTTTTTTCCAAACTAGTATCCATTACAAAAGAAATCTCTGCTTTTTTCAACTCCCAATTTATATGGACTAATCCTCCATATCCTATAAGATTTTTAGATTTTAAAAAACTAAATAAAATTTGTTTTGGATGTTTTTCATTAAAAAGAGGGGAAATTATTTTTTCAAAATAATTATCCTGATCCTGTTTTGTAATTGGTTTTTCTTGTCTTAAATGATAAATCTGTTCATTGCGCCACTTCATTATGACATACTTGTCTTCAAGCCTAATTGGAATCAATGAAAATTCATTTAAATGAAAAACACTTTTGTTTTTTAATACCTTATAACTATTTGGCCAATTTTCCACTTTTAATTTTTAACATGAGTGATTATTCGTGAATTTTTATTATCAATTAAAATTTATTGTAACCTATTGAATAAATTTTTCATCACCGCAAATAATATAAAAGGAAATGATTTAAATTAATTTATTTGCTTTAATTAATTGGTGACTAGAAATGCTTGAAGGTTAATTATAAATTTAATTTCACTCGTAAACTTTCAATTGTTTCTCTATCAGGATTGTCTTTTGAATTATAATTAAATCCAGGTTTAACTGGTTTTACATTATATTTTCTAATTATATGCTCTTTTAATTCTGTTGAACTATTTGAAATTATAATATAATATTTACCTATATCATAGGTGTTAAATGAATCACTTTCTGAAATCATTTCTTCATGAATTTTTTCACCTTGTCGAATACCAATAATTTCTTTTTTACATTCTGGAGCAATTGCATCAGCAAGATCCATAATATTATATGATGGAATTTTAGGAACATACATTTCTCCTCCTAAAGAATTCTCAATGGCATAGAATATAAGATTAACTCCTTGTTGAAGTGATATATTAAATCTTGTCATGTTTGGATCAGTAATAGGAATTATTCCTTCCTTCTTCTTCTTAAGAAAAAAAGGAATAACTGAGCCCTTGGAACCCATGACATTTCCATATCTAACAACAGAAAATCCAATTGGATGATTTCCTTTTATATTATTTGCTGCAATGAAAAGTTTATCCGAAGTTAGTTTTGTCGCTCCATAAAGATTAATAGGTGAACTTGCTTTATCAGTTGATAATGCAATGACTTTTTTTACTTTTGATTTTAAAGCTGCATTTATTATATTTTGAGCTCCATTAATATTCGTTTTAATACATTCGTCAGGATTATATTCTGCTATTGGGACATGCTTCATTGCAGCACAATGAATTACATAATCTACGTCAATAAATGCTCTTTCAAGCCTATTTAGGTCTCTAACATCTCCAATAAAATATCTCATCTGAGAAAACTTTTCTTTTGGAAATTCTTGATTCATTACAAATTGTTTTTGCTCATCCCTTGAGAAAATAATTACTTTTCTGACTTCCGGATATTTCTCTAATAAATACTTAGTAATCGCTTTCCCTAGTGATCCTGTTCCGCCAGTTATTAGTATTGATTTATTATTTATCATTTTAAATAATTTGAAGCTGTTTGTTTTTAAGTTCATAAATAGAGTCACAATTTTTTAAAATTTTAAGATCATGTGACACAAATATTATTGTCATATTTGATTTAAAATTATTAATTGTATCAATTATTTGATTTGATGTTTTAGAATCTAATGCTGATGTTGCTTCATCTAATATTAGAAGGCTGGGCTCTCTATAAAGAGCTCTTGCTATTCCAATCCTTTGCTTTTGACCTCCAGATATTTTAATTGCTCTTTCCCCAACTTTAGTATTTAATCCGTTTTTAAGACTCAAAACAAATTCATCTAGTTTAGTTTTTTTTAAAATTTCCTGAATCCTTTTAGTGTCAATATTTTCTGCCCCAAAAATGATATTATTTTGAATTGAATCATTCAGTAAAATTATATCTTGACTTACATACCCTATTTGCTTTCTCCAATCAGTAATATTTACGCTTATATCTTTAGAATCAACTGAAACGTTTCCAGATACAGGGTCAATTAGTCCACAAATAAGGTTTAATAAAGTACTCTTCCCAGATCCTGAATTTCCAAAAATACCAACAAAGGATCCTTTGTTGATTTCAAAATTGAAATTTTCTATTATATTTTCATTTTTCTTATAACTAAAATTAACATCTTTAAACTTCAATGAATGCTTATATTCGATTTTAGTTTTTGAACTTAATATTTCTTTTTTGAAGCTATTTATGTCTTCATAAGCGTCCGTAACGACATCTACACTTGAAGCGTAGTATTTAATATTTTGAAATGAGCCAATTATTCTGTTTAAAGAAGGTATTATTCTAAATACAGAAGCCACACAAACACTCAATAATGGAATTAAAGCAAGAAAATCATAACCCAGCTTCGTATAAATTATAATGAATACACCCATTCCAATTATAGATATAACCTCTAAAAAAAATCTAGGTGATTGAGAAATAGTATTAAAATTTGATGTTAGTGGAATTATATTTTTTAACTTTTCTCCATAGATGTTTTTGAAATGACTTTCCATCCCAAAAAGCTTTAGTTCCTTTATTGCGTTTAAACTTTCTAATAAAATATTAGAGCTTGATGTAGATAAATCTCTTCTTCTCTTGCCCCAATCAGTTAATCTTTTTCTGGTTATTTTTAAATAAGTGATTGATAATACTAAAAAAATAACTCCTATTGCTAAAGATCCAATTGGAGCGATATAAAAAAGTGTAATGAGAATTGAAATAGTTAATGAAAGTTCAATTATTATTTGTAAAAACGAATTAAAATAAACTATAAAATGATTCAATTCAACTTGAATGTTTTTAATTATTTCTCCAAGATCTCTTCCAACATGATACGCGTAGGATTTGTTTATATAACTTGAGTACAGTTTATAATCAATTGAAGCGCTAAATTTAGCGATAAATTTATTTTGCTTGAATGTCAAATATATTAGATATGTATTTTTAATTGAATAAATAATAATTAACCCTGAAAGGACAAATGGAATGATGAAATCTGAATCCACTGATAAGAAGCTCATTATTTTAACAAAAAAATCATATTGTTTTGAATTACTGCCATTTGAAATGATATCCACTGTTGAAAAAACGCCACTGATAGAAAAAATTTCTAAAAACATTCCTATTGTCAACAAAAATGTTAGGAGAAAAAAACTTTGTTTTTCCTCATTAGAAATTAGTTTATTAACTTTTTTAAAATTAAAAATCATTAGACAACGGACATCTTTGAAACTGTTTTATCATTAAGCAAAAATAAATGTTGACTCTAATAATTAAAATCTGCAAAACTTTTACACTTTCATAATGATAATAATGCATATTCTTCTTCAATTTAGATATTTTTAATCATTGAAAAAAGATCTATCTGAGACAGCTTTATCATCAATTATCAAATCATAATCAGGCTTTTCTCCTACGCTCAAGTGATTAAATTTTACTCCCCATTTTTTTAGTTGTCTTTCTGTTAAATCAAAATAATCAATTTTTGAAACAGATCCCCTAGCAGTATAAATTGTAATGGTATTTCCTTTATCATAAAGTTCATTAATAACATTAATTCTTTTTATTATTGGTTTTGAATTTTCATATTTTAGGCCCTCGGTAACACATAATGTATTGTCTAAGTCAACATATATCTTCATAATAATTAATATTTTTTAATGTCATTGTTTTTAAGTTTTGTTATAAATGGTGCTTCAGAATCAAAAATCTTTTTTTCAGGAGTCCCTAGTGCCTCATTAGCATAAAAAATTCTTTTTCTCAAAATATTCATTGCGTGAACCTCTAAACTAGATTTATGATCTGATCCCCACATATCATGATCTAACGTTACGTGTCTTTCAATAACTTTAGCACCTAAAACTGAAGCAATAACGGAAGGTTCTAAATCATTTTCATGACCACTATAGCCAACCGTACATTTGTATCTTTCGATAAAAAAAGGTATTAAGGATAAATTAAGTTGATCGTTTGGAGCTGGATAGGAACTATTTGTGTGCATAATACAAAAATCATTAGAATGTTTTTTTAATAAATTAACAATTTTATCAGATTGTTTTAAATCTAACATCCCTAGACTTAAAAGTATTGGAAGTCCAGTTTTACAAGCATCTATTAAAAACTCATAAGAGCCATTTACAGCGCTTGGGATTTTTAAAAATTTAATGCCTGAGTAATTATTAATTAAAAAATCTAAACTGTCATAATCCCATACACTTGCAGTCCAATCAATCCCTTTTCCTTTACATAATAAGTCTATTTGATTATATTCTTTAATGCCAAATTCAACTTTATACTTGTAATTTATATATTTCATCTCACCCCAAGGAGTGTTTCTCAAAATATTTTTTTGATTCTCAGGAACGCAGACATCAGGGTTTCTTTTTTGGAATTTTGCACAATCCCAGCCAGTTGCATTTGTTGCATCAATTAATTTTTTTGCAATATCAATACTACCATTATGATTAATACCTATTTCGGCAATTAAATATGGTTCTTTTAAATCTTTAAACATTTTATAGTTTTTTTAAAATTGATTTTATTTTTTCTTTTGTGAAATAAAATTTCCAGCGCTCTCCTAAAGCATTTTCAAGAGGTCTTTCCATTTTAATTGTCATTTCAATCATTCTTTCTAATTTTTCATGAGAAAATTTATTTGAAATATTTTTTGGTAAATTGATGTTATGGATTTTTAAAATCTTTTTAAAATCTTTTATGTGATCTCCATAATATTCATCTAATTGATTAAAGACTATAGTATTAGCATAACCATGTTTGTAATTATATTCAAGTGATAGTCCATAGGATAATGCGTGACAAATTCCAACTTCAGAATTTACAATTGAAACTCCTCCTAAATAGGATGCTGTTATTAATTTTGAATAATTAATTTTTTTATCTAATAATGAATCTCGACATAACTCTAATGCTTTCGAGGCAATAGATTTAGAAAGTTCGTTTTTAAAGGTTCCTTCAAGGCTCTCTACACAATGGATGTAACAATCCATAGCAGAAAATACAAATAGTTCATTCGGAACTGTTTTGAGCAAGTTCTCATCCAATATTATAGCATCAAACATACTATGGTCACTATTAATTCCCATTTTTTTTGATCCTGAAGTTAATACAGCTGTTCTACTGGCTTCAGATCCAGATCCAGCAATTGAAGGAACACCGATTTTATAAATTGAAGGTTTTTTAACTAAGTCCCACCCTTGAAAATCTTTTGCCATTCCTTCATTGGTGAATAAGACTGAAAGTGACTTAGCAACATCCATAGCGGATCCACCTCCTATTCCAATAATTAGTTTTGGAGTTTTGTTTTTTCTTTTTTTAAGAATCTCCAACTTAAGTTTATCTATATCATCTGTTTTAGGCTCTGAAGCTTTTGAATTAAAAAAAAATAACTTCTTTATCAAAATTTTCTAAAATAGAAGGCTGAACATTTTTGAAAAAAATATCATACACTATAAGTAAATATTCAGAAACTAAATTAAAGGGAATTAACTCTTCAATTCTATTAATTGATCCAGGACCAAAAATTAACTTTGGAACTTGTTTAAATGGTCTAAATTTATATGTCATTTTGTTTAATTAATGTTTCTAAGATTTTAAAATCAATCATATCATCAATTTCATATGTAAATTGCTTCTTGTTTATAAATCGATATGGTTTTTTCCCTACCCACAAGGAAGATTTTATAAGTGAGTTTCTAGTTATATATATACTCCCATCATCATAAAAAAATCCATCAAAATCTTGCCTTCTCATATTATTATGAGATCCATATTCAATGTTTTTACACATAAATCCTGTAGCAAGATTTGAAAACGTTTCATCATCCATACATTTTATACATTCGTCAATTAAATAATCTGGTCTATATGGAGATGTTGGTTGTAAAATCACAATTTTTTTAAATTTTGATAAATATTCACTATGAAAATTTAAAACATCTATAGTTTTAGCTGTATCATTTGAAAGGGCTTCAGTTCGTTTTAAGGTAGAAGCTCCATACTCTTTTGCTATATCTTCTATTTCTAAGGAATCTGTAGAGACTACAACTTCATCTATTAAGTGAGCTTTTTTTGCACTTTTTATAGACCAAGCTAATAAAGGTAAGCCATTAAATATTTTAATATTTTTATTTGGTAATCCTTTACTTCCTGATCTTGCTGGTATGAAAGCTACATTCATAAAATTTATTTTTCTAAAAATTTAATTGAATTAATAATAGAGGAAATTAAATATTCAACCTTTTCATCAGAAAGAGTTATGGAAAACGGAAATGAAATCATATTATCAAAAAAAGAATCAGTTTCCTTTAATTGTGTATCACTTTGACATAATTTTTTGAATAAATCATATCTATATAAAGGGTAATATTGTACAACACATTTTATTTGGAATTTTTCATATAAAATTTTAATTAAATCATCCCTTCTCCAATTTTTAGAAATACACCTTGCAGGGAGTAGATGATGGCTATGTGAAGTTTCTACATCAAATTTTTGAAATATTATACTTTTTTGTTCGAATAAACTTTCTCTTATTTTTTTTGACAACTTTCTTCTATTAATTGTAAGTTCTTCAAGCCTGTCTATAAGATTACAGCCTATAGCACCTTGAATTTCAGTAATTGTTGATTTGAAAGGAATTATGTTGTCATCTAAAAGTTTAACATCGACCATTGCAGGTAGCCAATATTCTGATTGTTTTAAAAATGGTTCATGTCCATTATGTCTGTAATTTTTGATTTTTTCAACAAATTCTTGATTAGCAACCGATATCATACCTCCTTCCCCAAGAGTTGTAATATTTTTTTGTGAATGAAAACTAAAGCAAGCTATATCTCCAAAACTTCCACAATGATTTTCGCCAATTTTTGCGCCTAAAGATTGAGCACAGTCTTCAATTAAAAAAATATTTCTTGATTTAGCAAAATCAGCAATTTCTTCTATTTCAGGACAAATTAATCCATATAAGTGAACTACTACTATTGCTTTAGTTTTTTTAGTAATTAAATTCTTAATGCTTTTTAATGATATTGTGAAAGAATCTTTATCTATGTCAGCCCATCTAATATTTGCACCTTTTCGAAGGAAAGATAAAGCAGTTGCACAATAAGTATGTGCAGGTATTATTATTTCATCTTCATGAGATGTATTTATTAAATTAGCTGCAATATCTAAAGAGTGGGCACCACTCATTGTAGTCAAAGAATTTCTTCCAATTAAATTAGAAAATTTTTTTTCAAATTCTTCAACTTTTGTACCCTTTGAAAGTGATAAATTATCATTTGACATTATTGATTTAACAATATTTATATCATTTTTATCATAAGCATGGCCTCTGGAGGGCCAATCGATTTTTAAATCCATCTTTTGGTTTTTAAATTTATTTTCCAATTGAAAAAAGTTTATTTTCTTCAGTTGCTGTTATTATATTTCTCCCATCAAATATTTTAATTTTCTCTATAGTATTTTTTCTCATACCAAACCAATCAATTTCTTTAAATTCATCCCATTCTGTCAAAACTGCTATGGCATCGGTGTTTTTTATAGCATCCCGAGAATTATAAAATACTTGATAATTACCGCTTATTTGATTAAAACGTTCGATTTTATTTGATTTTAAAAAATTAGATTTTAAATCTTTAAAAACTTTATTTTTATCAATTTTAGGATCGTAAATACATAATTTAGCACCTTCTTGAAGCAAATAGCAGGCAACATATATTGCAGGAGACTCTCTTGAGTCATTGGTGTTTTTTTTGAAAGCCCATCCTAGAATTGAAATTTTTTTTCCTTTTAAATCCCCCCCTAGTTCATTAACAATTTTTTTTGAAAATCTCTTCTTTTGATATTCATTTATTTTTATTATTTGATTCCAATATTCTGAAACTTCATTCAAACCATAATACTGACATAAATAAACTAAATTTAAAATATCTTTCTGAAAACAACTTCCACCAAAACCAACTGAAGCTTTAAGGAAATTTGGTCCAATCCTATGATCCATACCAATGGCTTTAGAGAGTTCCTCAATATCAGCTCCCGTTTTTTCACATAGAGCTGAAAGACTATTTATCGAAGATATTCTTTGTGCAAGCATTGCATTTGAAGCTAATTTAGCTAGTTCAGAGGACCATACATTAGTTGTTAAGATCTTCTCTCTAGGAATCCATTTGGCATATATATTAACAAGTGCTTGAACAGATTTTTGACCAGATTTAGAATCATCTCCTCCAATTAAAACACGATCAGATTTAAATAAGTCCTGAATTGCAGTTCCTTCAGCTAAAAATTCTGGATTAGATAAAACATCAAAATGAATATTATTGGAGTTTTCTTCTAAAATCTCTTTAATTTTCTCTGCAGTCCTTACAGGAAGTGTAGATTTTTCAATTACTATTTTACTGTTATTCGAATATTTAGCAATGTCCTTAGCGCTTGCTTCCACATAACGAAGATCAGCTGCCATCCCCGCTCCTTCTCCTTCTGTTTTTGTTGGTGTGTTTACAGCCATAAAGATCATCTCGGCCTTATCAATATTCCCAGCGATATCATCTGAAAAGAATAAGTTTCTGTCACGTGCCTTTTCAACTATTTTAGATAAACCTGGTTCATATACTGGAAGACTATCTAAAGGTCCATTCCAGGCCTTTATTTTTTCTAAATTGGCATCAACAACAGTTACATTTATATGGGGACACTTGAGGGCTATTACTGCCATTGTTGGTCCTCCAACATAACCTGCACCTATACAACAAATATTTTTTATCTCCATCCTATTTTTTTAAAAGCCAAGAGGAGGATTGAATTTTATCTCCAAGTCCATCAATTAATACAATTCCATTTTCTTTGCAAATGGGAGCTTCAGGACAAACATCATTATTCTGATCGCCACCATTTGCAAAATACAAATCAAATTTATTCCCATATTCATTAGATATTTTTTCCAGACTCCTACAAACAGTTCTGTCCTTATCTATGGATAAAAATGTTTTATCTACAATTTTTAATTCATTAATAATTAAAAATCTTTCATCCTCTAACATAAACTCTTTAGAGCCTTTTAATTGTCTTTGAAAATCATTATTAACCATTACAAATAGCTTATCACCTTTTG
>MDTG01144503.1_pt1 | contig 18073 bp, 16 predicted proteins | sample 811421 | NCBI WGS metagenome assembly MDTG01 (sample SAMN05326645, study PRJNA326480) | marine metagenome | isolation source: seawater | place: Pacific Ocean: South East | collected 2011 | reverse complement strand
TAAAAGGAGTTGCTAAAGTAGCTGACGCTGTACTAACCATCGTTCTTGGAACAATAAATGGCCCCATTTTTTTTGGATTTTTTTCTCTAGTTTTATCTGCAGCTAAAATTACATTCTCTATAGAGGGTCCGCCTGAACCCATAATCATACCTGTATCTATGTCGCTTACTTGATTATCTTTTAAACCAGAATCTTTAACGGCTTCAGACATTGCAATATAATTATATGCAGAGCCAGCGCCCATAAATCTCATTACCTTACGATCAATATGATCTTCAAAATTAATATTAGGTTTTCCATGTACATGACTTTTTAAATTATATTCTTTATATTCTTCACTAAAGCTTATCCCAGAACTTGAATTGATTAGAGATTCATAAACTTCATTCTGATTATTACCTAAACAAGAAACGACACCAATACCTGTAATTACCACTCTCTTCATAACTAATTTTTAAATAAACCTACTTTTAGGTTTTTCGTACTATATATTTTTTTATTATCAATTAAAAGTATGCCATCAGCAAGCCCAACTGTGGTTTCTCCTTTTTTTATAACTCTCTTAATTTCTATTATATACTTTGCTAATTTATTATTACTTAATACTTCACCTGTAAATTTTACTTCACCAACACCTAACGCCCTTCCTTTTCCAGGGTTACCTACCCATCCTAAAAAAAACCCCACAAGTTGCCACATTGCATCTAACCCTAAACACCCGGGCATCACAGGATCTGTCTTAAAATGGCAATCGAAAAACCATAAATTTTTTTTTATATCAAGCTCAGCTTCAATATGACCTTTATTGTATGCGCCATCATTTTCTGTGATTTTACTTATGCGATCAAACATGAGCATTGGTGGAGATGGGAGCCTAGCATTTCCAGGTCCGAACATTTCCCCATTAGCACAAGATATTAATTCGTTGTAATCAAATGAGTTTTTATTTTTCATTAAGAGATGTCTTATACTTGATGATCTAATTTAATAAAACAAAAATTAAAAATATTATTTTATATTGGTTTTATGTTCATTTATAGCCCAAAGGTACTCTTTTTTAACCCATCCATTTGTTTTGGAATTTTTTACTTCACACCATATTTGATTACATTTTTTTATAGTTAATACTTGGTAAATTTCCAATTTTACTTTTGGTTTAGAATAGATTGTGGGTGAAGAATACACAACTTGATTATCCTTAGTTGTTACAGTTGTTTTTATTTTAGATAATTGGGATATATGTACCCACCCTGTATCATTATCGTAATCTCTAACTTTTCTCCAGTTGTAATGTTCATCAATAATTACAACTGGTAAATATTTTTTTTCATACACAAATTTTATAGGATAATTCTTTGATGGCCCGAGTCTCACATTTACCTTATTATTTTTTAAACTTCTAACTTCAGAAAATGTTATATTTGAAACAAGAGTGAAAGCAAAAAATATGAATAAAAGTTTACTCATGATTTTTACAAATTTTACTTATTTTAATTTTTACTTTCCTAAATAATAAATTTTCTAGATTAACTATAAACACATTACCTTTTAAATCTGAGGGTATGCCAACGCAATCCTTAATAAGTTCGTTACAGATTACTACTCCAGCCAAGCCAGTCACTGTACCTATAATACCATCGTCCTGACATCTTGGCATGTTTTTTGGTGGTCTGGGCATAAAGCACCTTAGGCACGGTCCTTTTTTTGGAAAATCAAAAAAAAAGATGTGGGCGTCAAATTGGCTTACAGAACCAACAAATAACTTTTTTCTTTGCTTTAGACATTCATCACTAATGTTTAATTTAGATACAAAACTATCGGTCCCATCTATTATATAATTATAACTTTTTATAATTTTTTTTAAATTTTCTTTATTAACCTGAGTATTATAAGTTTTAATTTTAATATTTTTATCGATCATTTTAATTTTTTTTTTGGTAACAAACACTTTTTTTTTCCCAATATCGTTTTGATCAAATAAAACCTGCCTGTGAAGATTACTTTTGCTTACTTTATCATAATCAATAATTCCAAATTCGCTTATTCCTGCTCTTGCTAGGTAAAGTGCTACAGGCGAACCAATACCTCCAACACCAATAATGAGAACCTTTTGATTTTTTAATTTAATTTGACCTTGTATGTTAATTTTTTTTAAATTTATTTGACCCTTGTACCTATCAATTTGGTCATTGGTTAGTTTCATTAATTCTTTCCAGTTGACCCAAAGCCTCCTAAGCCTCTCGGAGTATTAGGCAGTTCGTCAACAATTTCAAATTCTGTTTTAATCACCGGACAAATTACCATCTGTGCAATACGATCACCATTTTTAATAACAAAATCACTTTTTCCTAAATTAATTAAAATTACTTTAATTTCACCTCTATAATCTGAATCAATTGTTCCAGGTGTATTCAAAACTGTAATATTATTTTTAGCAGCTAATCCAGATCTAGGCCTTATTTGAATTTCTAAATTTTGGTCTATTGCTACGGATAGTCCAGTAGGCACTAGAACTGTTTCGCTTGGCTTAATAACCAAGTCTTTTTCCAAGAATGCCTCAAGATCTAATCCTGACGAGCCGTTAGTTTTATATTCAGGAATTTTTACAGTTTTATTGAGTTTTTTAATTAAGACTTTGGTTTTCATTGGTTGAGAATTTTTTTAATATTTTTTGCACAATTATCGAGGCAATTTCAGACTTCTCTCGTTTAGAAATTTTTTCTATTTCATTTCCTTTTTGTATTATTGAAACTTCATTATTTATAGAATTAAAACCTATAGATTGATCTGAAACATCATTTGCAACTATCCAATCACAATGTTTTTGCTCAAGTTTTATTTTGGCAGATTTAATTATGTGATTTGTCTCTGCTGCAAAGCCAATTACTAATTTTGGCCTAAGAGAGTTATGAGTACTCACAAATTTTAGTATGTCTATATTTTCTTGTAATTTAATATTTAATTCATTGTTATTTTTTTTAATTTTAAAATTTCTTTTTTGGGTTTTAAAATCTGCAACAGCTGCAGAAAAAATAGCTATGTCTACAGGTAGACATTCTTTTACTGCCTCAAACATTTCATTAGCAGTGGTAACTTTTTTAAGGTCTAGGTTTTCATCGGTTTTAATTTTAGATGGTCCTAAAATTAATTTAGTTTGTACACCCGACTCATTCAATTTCTTTGCTAGTTGATATCCTTGAAGTCCCGAGGACTCGTTTGAAATATATCTTACTGGATCAATATACTCTCGCGTTGGACCAGCAGTTACCAAAGCTTTTAATTTTATATTTTTATTAAAATGATTTTTTATTGTAATCTCAATTTCATTGAGGCTCGCCATTCTACCCTCTCCATACTCACCACATGCCAATTCACCAACAGATGGACCAATGAAAATAAAATCTCTTGATTTAAGTTTAGAAATATTTGATTGAGTTGCTTTATTCTCCCACATTTTGACATTCATTGCAGGAACTAAAAATATTTTTTTGTTTGAAGCTAGTATTACAGTGTTTATAAAGTCATTTGCTGAACCATTAGCAATTTTTTCTAATATGTTTGCAGTTGCTGGTGCTACAATAATTAAATCTGCCCATCTTGATAAAGCAATATGGTCCATTTCCATTTCTTCATTTAAATCAAATTTATTTTGATAAACTTTATTCTTTGATAGTGATGAAATTGATAAAGGGGTTACAAACTCTTCTGCTGTTTTTGTTAAAATGGTTTTAACCTCAAAATTTTGAGAAACTAGACTTTTAATTAATTCTAAAGTTTTATAAGCAGCTATTCCACCTGAAATTATTAACAAAATTTTTTTCGAATTTTCCATAAATAATTTAATTAAATATTATAAGTAATAATATTACTACCAATAATATAAAAATAATAATCATGTTTTGCTGATTTTTTATTTTTAATTTTTCGTTTTCAAATTTTTTTGCAATATCATTATTAGTAGCCACTGTTCCTGCAGCTAATAGCTCAAGTGCCTTGGTGGCATTATCCATCATAACTGGTAGCTCAGGTAATCTGTCAATAACCTGTGAGGTAGTTTGAACTACTTGTTTAAATTTAGCTTCAGGACCAACTTCTTGTTTAAGCCAACCTTCCAATACAGGTTTTGATATTTCCCATATATTTGCATCCTCATCTAAAGTTCTCGCAACCCCTTCCACAACTACCATGGTTTTTTGTAATAGAAGAAGCTGAGGTTGTGTGGCCATATTAAATTGCTCAGTGATTTCAAACAACTGAGCTAATAATTTTCCTGCAGATATATTTTTGATGGATTGGCCAAAAATAGGTTCGCCGATAGATCTCAATGCTTGTGAGAACGACTCTTTAGACTGGTCCTGTGGAACTAAACCTGCAACAAAATGAACATCAGCGACTTTTTCATAGTCTCTTTTGATAAAACCATAAAGAATTTCGGCAAGATATTTTCGATTATTGACGTCCAGTCTACCCATAATACCAAAATCTACTGGTATTATATTTCCTTCATTATCTACAAATAAATTACCTTGGTGCATATCACCATGAAAAAAACCATCTCCGACAGCTTGTCTTAAAAAATTTTGAATAATATTTTTTGCTAACTCTTTTTTATTAATTTTTTTTTCGTCAATTTTATTAATATCTTTGATACTAATACCATCAACCTTTTGCGACGTTAAAATTCTTTTCGATGTAAAATCCCAATTTATTTTTGGAACTTTAAATTTAGGATCTGAAATTGTATTTTTTTTAAGTTCGCTTGCTGCGGATCCTTCAAATCTTAAATCCATCTCGATCATTGTTATTTCCTTTAGTAAATGAACAACTTCAATAAGTTTTAAACGTCTAGTTTTAGGTAAAATTGCCTCTATCATAGATGCAAACAACATTAAGGCGTCAAGTTCTTCATTGAATTTTTTTTCGATATTAGGCCTTAGTATTTTGATTGCAAAATTTTCACCTTCAATTTTTGCAAAATGGACTTGAGCAATAGAAGCTGCTGCAATGGGTTTGGTTAAATCCTTAATTTGCGAATATTTTTTTTCACCAATTTCATCTTTAATACTTCTTTCAGCTATTGCCATATCAAATGGCGGAAGATCATCCTGAAGGCTTTGTAACTCTTTAGCAAGATCTTTACCGACAATATCTGGTCTAGTACCCAAAAATTGACCAAGCTTAATAAAAGTTGGGCCAAGATCTTTTAGTGCGTTAGCTAACCTTGAACCAACACTTTTACTATCCAAACTTTTTTTTTTGAAGGATGAAAAACCAAAAATTTTAATAAATATTCTAATAAAAAAATTAGGTTTATAAACTTCATCAAAATAGTCTAACGTAGAGGATTTTGCCAATGCTCTACCAATTTTTAATAAAATAACTAATTTTTTAATCATTTAATTTCCATGCATAATGAATTGAAGCAATTCCACCAAAAATATTTTTAATATTTACATTTTTAAAACCAGCCTTATTTAATTTATTTTTAATTTCGGTCTGTGAATGAAAATCTTCGATACTTTTTATTAAATATTCATATGGGTTCGAATTTTGATTAAATATTTTACCAAAAAAAGGAATAGCTTTAGAGTATAAGTTATAAAGTTTACTTAAAATGGGTTTATTAACTTTATAAAATTCTAAACAAAAAAAACCACCACCTTTTTTTAAAACTCTGAATGCTTCACTGAGAACGCTATTTATCTCTGAAACATTTCGTAATCCAAAACTTATTAAATAAATATCAACAATTTGATTATCTAATGGAATATTTTCTGCATAACCGCAAATGTGTTTAACATTATTAAAATCTTTAAATTTTGAAATATTGTGATTGAGCATATTAAAATTGGGTTCAATACGATAAATTTTCTGGTCTTTATTTTTTTTTAAAATCAAGCGGGAAATATCACCAGTTCCTGAGGCCATATCAACAATTTTATGCTCTAAATTAAGGTCTAGACTTTTTATAAATTCCTCTTTCCATAGTCTATGACTACCAAATGACATTATATCATTCATTAAATCGTAATTTTTATAAACATTATCAAAAACATTATTTACAAATTTTTTATCTTTGAGGTGATGAATATTTTTCATAATTTGTTAGATCTTTAGTTTATTGAAAATTAAATTATATGCCAGAACTTCCAGAAGTTGAGATAACAAAAAGAAGCCTATCAAAACAGATTTTACATAAAAAGGTTAGGAGTGTGACAATTATCAATCCTAAACTTAGATATAACCTTAATATAGAAAAATTTACATTGTTAGAGGGAAAAATTATTAAAAAAATTATTAGACGATCAAAATATATTTTGATTTTTTTTAATGACACAAATATTTTACTAATTCATCTTGGAATGACAGGTAGATTTTATTTTACTAAAAATAAAGATAGAAAAATAAATACTAGCTTTTACAATAATACGGACATAATCACTAAGCACGATCACTTAAAGATTAAATTTAATAAATTAAGTCTCATTTATAATGATATTAGAAAATTTGGATTTATTAAAAGAATTCATAATAAAAATATCGCTACTATTAGTCATCTATCTAGGCTGGGACATGAACCATTATCAAATAAATTTAATTTTAATTATTTGAAAAGCAAAATCTTTAATAAAAAATCTTCAATTAAAAATTTATTAATGAATCAATCTATTGTTGCAGGTTTAGGGAACATATATGTGAATGAGACCTTATTTTTTTGTAAAATTCATCCTGAAAAAATCGGGTATAAAATTAAAGATAAAGATATAAGAAAATTAGTAAGTGCTATTAAAAAAATACTTAGAAATGCAATTATAGCGGGTGGTTCTACTATAAATAATTATCACAACTCTGAAGGGAAGACTGGCTCTTATCAAAAAAATTTTAAAGTTTATGATAGAGAGGGTAAAGAGTGCCTTAGAATGAGTTGTTATGGTAAAATTAGACGTTTAATACGCTCTGGGCGGTCGATTTTTTACTGTTCTAAATGCCAAACATAGTATTGACCAGGATCAAAAAAATTATATAACCTGCCAATCAAACATAATGGCAAATACATCCTCAGCGAAAAAAAAAACAAGAGTTATTAAATCAAAAACTGCAATTAATCGCATCAGACTTGGTAAATACAAAAGTGCAGTGGCTGAAATAGAAAATGCAATCAAAAGTGGTGACAAAGTAAAAGCAAAAAAACTTTTTAGTAATTTTCAGTCTAAGCTTATGAAAGTTTCAAAAAAAGGTTCCATTAGAAGGCAAACAGTTTCAAGAAAAATTTCAAGAACTGCTAAAAAACTAGCATTAATGAAATAAGTTTATTAAAACTTAATACTATACTATTTAAATTCAACTTAACGTTTTAAAATTCAATCTTTGATTTTAAAAAATTTTAATCATAAAGAATCAATTATTTGTGTATATTTAATTTTTAAAAAAAATGTCTCAATCTAAAGTTGATTATTTTTTTTTTATTTTTTTGTTGCTTCAGCTATTAGATTTATCTACAAGATAATTTCATGAAAAATTCATCAGCTTTACAAATTAATGAAGACATCAAAAAAAATTGGGAAATAGTTCAACAAAAATTAAAAGAAAGTTATGGATTGGATGTATACAAAAGCTGGATTCAAAATGTAGAAGCTAAAGGAATTGATTTTGCATCGCTAATTCTAATTGTTAAAACAAGGTTTGTAAGAGACTGGATTGTTTCTCATTATGCAGACAAAATTTTAGATCATTATCAAAAATTAGATAATACGGTATCAAGAATTCAATTTGAAATTAATGAAATTTTTGATGAGAAAAGATCAGGCAATATATTAGATTTTGGATCTGGAACTAAAGTTATAGACTTAAAGGACACTAATTATGGAATTAATCGTATAGACCCACGATTAAATTTTGAAACTTTTGTAACAGGCGAGAGTAATCAATTAGCTTTTTCAGCCGCTAAAAGAGTGACAGAATGCCTTGGTCATTACAATCCGCTTTATATTTATGGTGGCGTTGGTTTAGGAAAAACACACATTTTAAATGCTATCGGCAACCAACTAAAACAACTTGATAAGAAAGTAATTTATTTATCAGCAGAGAGGTTTATGTACCAATTTGTCAAATCTATTAAAAATAAAGATACACATAAATTTAAAGAAATTTTTAGAAATGCTGATGTATTAATTTTAGATGATATACAGTTTATTAGTGGCAAAGAGGTAACTCAAGAAGAATTTTTTTACACTTTTAATAGTCTTTTAGAAAATCAGTCACAGGTAGTAATTTCATGTGATCGTTCACCAAATGAATTAGATAGAATTCAAGATAGAATTAAATCACGTCTGTCAGGTGGTCTCGTTGTTGATGTTCAGCCACCTGATATTGGCCTTAGATTAGATATTTTGAAAAAAAGATGCTTGGCAGAAAAAAATCATTTTGGAAATGAAATTATGATAAATGACGAAATATTATCATTTATATCAAATGAATTTAAATCAAGTATTAGAGACATGCTTGGCGTTTTAAACAGAATAATTGCATCAGCAAGAATTCAAAATAAAACTCCAACCTTACAAGATGCTAAATTAATATTGAAAGATCTTTTAAATAATATGCAGTCGGTCATAAGTATTGAAGATATTCAAAAGATTGTAGTAGCTTATTATAATTTATCCATGAATGATTTTTTATCAGCTAGACGATCAAGGCATATTGCACGTCCTAGACAAATTGCAATGTACTTAGCAAAAAAACTTACCACTAAATCCCTACCAGAAATCGGAAGAAAATTTACTGGCAGAGATCATACGACTGTAATTCACGCAATTAAGAAAATAGAAGAATTAATGTCTAAAGACAGGCAATTTGAATATGAGGTACAGAGCGTTACTGATAGAATAGTTAAAAGGTAAGATGGAATTCAAAATCGATAGGGATGTATTCTTAAAATCATTGGCTCATGTGCAGGGTGTAGTTGAGAAGAAAAATACCCTCCCAATTTTGGGAAATGTAATGTTAGAAGCAAATGAGAATTTTTTAAAAATTACTGCAACCGATTTAGACATAATAATAACAGAGAAACTCACCTGTAATACAATAGTAGAGGGCTCAACGACTACAACAGCTCAAGTAATTTATGACATAGTGCGAAAATTAAAAACTGGATCAAGTTTGCATCTTTCTTTGAAAGAAAATAATAGACTTAAGTTAATTTCTGGAAAGTCAGATTTTAATCTTACATGTATTTCTCCAGATGAGTTCCCAGTATTAGAGGATAATATGGATGAACAATATATTGAAGTTCCATCTTTTGAATTTTTAAAAATTATTAACAAAACAAAGTTTGCAATATCAAATGATGAAACAAGACATTATTTAAATGGTGTCTATTTAGATAAAAACGAAAATCAAAATCAATTAGTTGCTGTAGCTACAGATGGTCATCGGTTAAGTAAATCAGCAACAGATTTCAAGGGAAAAAACGAATTTCAACCAATAATCTTGCCAAAAAAAACAGTATACGAATTATTAACAATTATAGATGAAGACTCTATTAATCTAAAAATACTATCAACGAAATCTAAAATCAAATTTTTGTATAAAGAAATAGTTTTGATTTCAAAAGTGATAGACGGAAAGTTTCCAGATTATGACAAAGTAATACCTAAAGATGATAGAGTTGATGCAAAAGCAAATGTTGATGAGTTTGTAAGTGCGTTAGATAGGTTGAAATCTCTTTCATCTGATAGGAAAGGAGTAATCAAAATTTCTTTACACGATGGGATAATGAAATTTTTAATAAATGATGCAATTTCAGGTGATGGTATCGAGGAGGTGCAAACACAGTATAAGGGTCAGCCATTAGAAATAGGGTTTAACTCTAATTATCTAATAGATGTTGCAAGTGTTTTAGAGAGTAAAAATATTATTTTAATGTTAAAAGATGCTACTTCACCAATACAAATTAAAGATGAAAATGATATTTTAAGTACTTATATAATAATGCCAATGCGCGTACTTTAAATAGTTTTAAATGCCAAGTATTGAAAAAGTATACATCAAAAATTTCAAATCTTATGAAAGCTACACACTTTCATTGGATAAAAAATTTAAACACATAGTGGTTTATGGAAACAATGGAGTTGGTAAAACGAATTTATTAGATGGAATTTCTTATTTTTCAAATAGAAATGGTTTGAGGGGTAGTATGTTGGAGGAAATTTTGCCAAATAATAGATTAAATGAAGTTAATACACATGTTAAGATTAAAATAAGATCTTTAGATAATACACTCGATCTCACGTTCAAAATAATGAATGAAGATAATAAGTTGAAAAAAAAATTATTTTTAAACGAAAAAAAAATATCATTATCTACAATCAAAAACTATTTCAAAATTATATGGCTTTCACCTTATATGGATAAAATTATGTATGATGGCCAAACTTTAAAGAGAAACTTTATTGACAAATTGATAACCCAAAATGATAGTTATTTTAATAAAATTTTAATCGATCTCAAAAAAGATATTGCAGAAAGACTTTGTATACTTAAAAATTCCAAAGATGACAAATGGTTAAACTTAATAGAAAAAAAAATTGCAAATAACATTTATGATATTTTTGATATTAGACGTAAATATGCAGAAAATCTCAATGATATTATAATTATGCAATTAAATAAATTCAGAAAAATTAGAATAGAATATAAAAATAAATTATTTTCAAATATGAAAAAGAAAGATGATTTAATAAACCTATTTTTAAAAGAATTGAAAAACAAGAGAGAACTAGACGAAATTACAAAGAGAACAAATTTTAGCATTAATTCTGATGAAATTCATATTATAGATATTGAAAATAATATTAACACTGATGCTTGTTCTACAGGTGAGCAAAAAGCATCGTTATTAACAATAATTTTGGCAAATTGTTGGAAATTAAAAAATGAAAATAAAGAATTTATTCTTTTATTAGATGAAGCTACATCTCACATAGATAAAGTGAATTTCAAAAAATTATTTGATGAGGTTGATAAATTTGATACACAAATTTGGTATACAGGAACTAACAAAAATTTGTTTCAAGTTATTGAAAATAAAGGCTTTTTTATACATTTACAGTAATCTATCGCTCCATTTTTGCACGCAAAAATGATATAATACTCTAATTATAAACTTTAAAAAAAGTAAAAATGTCTACAGCTACCACAAAAAAAAATGATTACGGTGCCGATTCTATCAAAGTCTTAAAAGGTCTTGATGCTGTTAGGAAACGCCCGGGTATGTATATTGGAGATACTGACGATGGCTCTGGTTTGCATCACATGGTATTTGAAGTTGTAGATAATGCAATAGACGAAGCCTTAGCGGGATATTGCGACACAATAATTGTTAAGATTAACAAAAACAATTCTATTACAGTTTCTGATAATGGAAGAGGTATACCTGTAGAAATTCATAAAACTGAAAAGATTTCTGCAGCCGAAGTAATCATGACTCAATTACATGCAGGTGGTAAATTCGATCATAAAACTTATAAAGTTTCAGGTGGTCTACATGGTGTAGGAGTATCAGTAGTAAACGCATTATCAGAAAATTTAAAAGTAGAAATATTTAGGGATGCGAAAAAATATTATATTGAATTTGAAAATGGAATGACAAAAGTACCATTAAAAAATGTAGGTAAATCTGATTTAAATGGTACAAATGTTACTTTTTTACCTTCTAGTCAAATTTTTTCAAATACAGAATTTAAATTGGCAATTTTAGAAAAGCGTTTAAAAGAACTAGCTTACCTAAATAAAGGACTTAAGATTGAATTAAAAGATGAAAGAAAAGAGAAAAGTAAAAATTTAGTTTTCAAGTTTGAAGGTGGTGTAAAAGAATTTGTACAAGATCTTAATAAATCAAAAAGTAAAATAAAAAACCAAGACAATGGAGCAGTATTAGAAGAACCACTTTATTATCAATCAAAGAAAAATGATATTAATGTTGAGTGTTCTTTGCTTTGGAACAATTCATATAATGAAAATGTATTATGTTTTACTAATAATATCCCACAAAAGGATGGAGGTACTCACTTAATAGGTTTTCGTAACGCAATAACAAGATTAATAAATAAATATGCAAACGATTTTGGATTATTAAAGAAAGATAAAGTTACAATAGTTGGTGATGATGTAAGGGAGGGTTTAATATGTGTTCTTTCCGTAAAAGTTCCTGACCCAAAATTTTCATCACAAACAAAAGAAAAACTAGTTTCATCGGAGGTAAGACCTGTTGTCGAATCGATTACAAATGAAAAAATATCTTTATGGTTTGATCAAAATCCAAAAATTGCAAAAACAATAATTGGAAAAATTATTCAAGCAGCTATTGCGAGAGAAGTGGCAAGGAAGGCAAGAGAAAATGTAAGAAGAAAAAATGCAATTGACATTACCAGCTTACCTGGAAAATTGGCTGATTGTCAATCAAATGATATTACTAAAACAGAATTATTTATAGTCGAAGGTGATTCTGCAGGTGGATCAGCCAAACAAGCCAGAAATAGAAAATTTCAAGCTGTTTTGCCATTACGTGGTAAAATTCTTAATACATTTGTTGAAAACAAAAATAATCTAGCAAATGGAAAAAAAGTATTTTCAAAAATGCTTTCATCCAACGAGATTGTAACTTTGATCAATGCTATTGGAACTGGAGTTGACCCGTTTGACCTGAATAGGCTTAGATATGGAAAAATTGTCATTATGACTGATGCTGATGTTGATGGTTCCCATATACGAACATTATTATTAACTTTTTTTAACAATAAACCATTTAATGAGTTAATTAGTAGAGGCCATATATATATAGCTCAGCCACCACTCTATAAAATAAAAACAGGAAAAACGGTAACTTATCTTAGAAATGATCAAGATCTTGAAAAATTAGCAATTAAAAACTCTTTAGACAGGATTAAAAATATAGAATTTAAAAAAAATAAAGATTTTAATTTTGACAAAAATTTTATTAATCAATGTTATGCTTTGTATGATTTAATCAAATCGATCGATGGTGATAAGGAAATACTTGAACAGCTTATAACAATTGGTGCATTTACTAAAAAAGATAATAAAATTTTGATATTAGATGATAAAAATAATAAAAAAAAGATAGGGGCAATTTCTGCGGTTGCTGATCATTTAAATAAAATTTTGGAAAAAGATCAAACTAAGTGGTGTGGGACCTTTGAAGATAACTTTTTTCTTATAAGAAGAGAATTTTTTCATGAAAAGGTAGAAAAAAAATTAAGTAGTAAATTTATTCAAAATGAAGTTTTAATTAAAAAAATTTCTATTTACAATAAAATTGCAAAAAATTTTAATCAAACATGTATTATTAGCGATGGTGACAAAAAATTTGAATCTAATACTTTTTTAAAATTTATGGAAAATGTAATAGCAATTGGTAAAAGAAATTTATCATTACAGCGTTTTAAAGGGTTGGGAGAAATGAATCCAGATGAGTTATGGGAAACAACGCTTAATCCTGAAAATAATTCTTTGTTAAAGGTAAACTATTCTGATGTGAATGGTGGAGAGTCTGTGCCATCAGATGCTGATAAAGACATATTTTTTACACTTATGGGAGAGGATGTTTCTAAAAGAAAGAACTTTATAAATTCTAATGCTATAAATGTCACAAACTTAGACATTTAAAATATGTTTTTTAAAGAGCAAATAAATCCAAATAATCTTAGAATTACACTAGAAACATTAATCAATATAAGATGGATTGCTGTAATTGGACAATTTTTTACTGTTTCATTTGTTTATTATGGTCTTAAATTTCAATTTCCTTATTTTGAAACCTTAATATTAATTTCTTTATCCGTTTTGATAAATATTTTTTTAGAATTGAATAAATCTCGGTTTATAACAATTAATAATTTTTATGCTACAATCAGTATTTTTTATGACTTGGTGCAATTGGTTATTTTACTTTTTATAACCGGTGGATTATCAAACCCTTTTTCAATTTTAATCATAGTACCAACAACTATTTCTGTAACTTACTTGTCCAAGGGAAGTAGTCAGTTTATAGTGGCTTGTTCAATCGTTTGCTCAACTATTATTGCAATATATCATTTGCCTCTACCTACTCCTCGTGGGAGTGAATTAGATTTGCCGAATTTTTATGAATTTGGCATGTGGCTTTCACTAACAATTGGAATTATTTTTTTAGGAAATTATGCTTATCAGTTAGGCAGAGATAACAGAGTAAGAGCAGGAGCTTTAAATAAACTCGAGGAGGAATTAACAAATGAAAAAGTAGTGAATTCAGTTGGTGGAATGGCCGCAGCTGCTGTGCATGAACTCGCGACACCTCTTGCAACTATATCATTAGTTGGAAAAGAGTTGCAAAAGCAATTAACAAATAATAAATCTACTAAAGAAGATATAAATCTTTTAATTAATCAAGCATCAAGATGTAGTTCAATATTAAAAGATATTGCAGAACGAAAACAGCAGGATCAATTTATATCTAATGTATCACCCAAAGAACTTATTAATGAAATTATTTTTTCATTGGAAAATAAACTTAATAAAGAAATTATAGTTACAAATACGTCACTGAATGAAAGACTTAAGATGATTAAAAAAACAGAAATAAGTTATGCTCTTAGAAATTTTATCGAGAATGCTATAAAATTTTCAAAAACAAAAATTAATATAGAGATAAACCAGCAAAAAAAAATACTATAATAGTTATAGATGATGATGGTTCGGGATTTGACGAAAATATTATATCAAGTCTTGGTCAACCTTATGTAAGTTCAGAAAAAGTGAGGAAAAATGTAAAGGGGATGGGTTTGGGTATTTTTATTTCAAAGAATTTATTAGAGAGATGTTCGGCAAAAGTGGAGTTTAGTAACAAAAAAAATTCTGGAGCAATGATCACAATTGAATGGGCAAATTCTCAACTTGCAAATTTGTAAGATAATATTTTATAAATTAATTTAGCTGTTAAAAAATCACATGCGTGTAAATTTTGTTTAGGAGCTAACTCATTAATATCTGCCCCAATTACATTACTGTTTTTAAAAATAGTTTTAAGTATTTCAAGAGTATCATTCCAAAATAGACCACCAGGTTCAGGGGTTCCAGTTGCAGGCATTAAACTACTATCAAAACCGTCAACATCAAAAGTCAAATAAACATTTTTATTTTTTATTAAATTTTTAATTTTTAGTATTTTTTTTTTCGAAATATCTTTAGACCAGAAAATTTTTATTCTACCCTTATTTCTTTTGACAAATTCAAATTCTTCTTTGCATATATTTCTAATACCTATACTAATGATATCTACATTTTTAAAATCAAGACACCTCCTCATTGCACAAGCGTGTGAATTCTTATTTCCCAAATACTGATCTCTCAAATCTGTGTGAGCATCAATTTGAATTATTGTTAGTTTTGAATACTTTTTTTTGAGTGATTTTATTATTGCTGGCGTTATGGAGTGTTCACCACCTAGAATTAATGGAAAATATTTTAGATAAATAGTTTTATTTATAATTTTTGTTAGCTGTTCTAACGCTTGATCTAAATTTTTTTTTATTTTTTGTTCTTTTAGAGTTTCTAAATTAAATTTTCTAAATGGTTCTTTTTTTAATTCATCATCAAATAATTCTACCTGATGAGATGCTTCAATTATTTTTTGCGGACCCTTTTTTGTACCACCCCCATAACTTACTGTGCTTTCAAGACCGAAAGGTATCACTAAAACTTTATTTTTACTTTTAGTTTGTGTGGGAAGTCCTAAAAAACCATTAGATGATTTAACAGTTTTCATTTTTTAAAAATTTGTGAGAAATTTCTATTCGGTCTTTTTTTCCAACAGCCCCTGTGATACGCGTCACTTGCTATTAAAGGCATTACCGATGTAGCCTCTGCAAAAACCATCTGCTCTTCAGCTGTATCTACTTTACCCCATGAGCTGGCTTCTTTTAAAGTCGAGCTACTACAAGCACCATCGCGGCTATCAGCAACTGTTATTTGAACGGCGTATTTATGCATTTCAACTTTTTTGTTCAATAATTCGGCACATATTACTGTATCTTGTATAAAATTTTTAGGAACGCCACCACCAATCATTATTAGCCCTGATACATTAGATTGAATTTTTATTTCAGTTAATTCTCTAAATTCTTTTATAGCATCAATTGTAATATGTTTTTTTGGATTTCTTTCTTGATGCATTACTAATCCGAAGCCAGCTGAGCTGTCAGTAAATGCAGGGCAAAAAATTGGAACATTTTTATCGTGCGCTAATTCTATTAGCGAATTCTTTTTTTTACTTTTTGATTTTAGGTATTTTCCTAGCTCATGTATAAACTCTCTTGAAGTGTAGGCTCTAGGCTCTAAGGTATCAGCTATTTCACCAATAATACGGTCACAATTCTGTAGCTGATCTTCATCAATGTAAGTGTCGTATATCCTATCAATATAATTTTTTCTAAGTACACTATCATCTTCAAATTGAGAACCTTGATAATGTTTAAAACCTAAGGCCTCAAAAAAATCCATATCTATAATTGATGCTCCTGTTGCTACAATAGCATCGACCATATTATATTTTACTAAATCTGCGTAAAGTTGCATACACCCAGCTGCTGAGGTCGAGCCAGCTAAGGTTAAAAAAATTGTACAATCCTTATCGCTTAACATATTGTTAAATATTTTAGCCGCATTGGCTGTTTCTCTAGATACGAATGACATTTTAGACATAGAGTCTATAATTGGACGTGCATCAAAGGACGTAATATCAATATGTTCAACAGCTTGTTTTAAGAAACTTGATTTGTTGTGTCCCATAATTAGGCAAACAATGTCTTGACGTTATGATTTTCGTCAGCTTCGTAAATAGACATTAAAGGCTTGTCTTGAACTTCGTGAATTTGATTTGAATAAAACCCATTGAAATTTGTTCTAAAGCTAATTCCGTAAGCACCAAGTTGTCCAATTTCGATATAATCACCTGTTTTAATATTTGAAGGTAACATAAATGGGCCTTTCATATAGTCTAGCCCATCGCAGGTTGGTCCATAAAAACTAAAAGGAGTTAATCTTTTTGATGGTGAGCAGTTAAGTTGAATAGCTTTAGTTGGAAAAATAAATTTAGGTGTACCAGCATCAAATAATGATCCATATGTACCATCATTAATATATAGATTTTGTTTTTTTTTCAGTTCAACCCTTACAATTGTGGATCCACTTTCAGCAACTAACGCTCTACCTGGTTCACACAAAAGCTTTGGCACTTTACTTAAATTCAATTTTTTTATTGCTTTTGTAATTTCTGAAAAATAATTTTTAATTGGTTGGGGATAAAGATCAGGGTAAGTTGTTGGAAAACCACCACCAACATTAATAATATCAGGCACAATATTAGATTTTTTAATTATATTTCCTAAATCTTTAATTGATTTTGAATATGCTATCGGATGCATACATTGAGATCCAACATGAAAGCTTAAACCAAATTTCTTTGATTTCAATTTACCTAATTTAGCAAGTGATACAGCCTCATTAATGTTTGCACCAAATTTTTTCGACAAATCAATTTCTGCATGCTCATTGGATGTTTGAATACGTAAAAATAATTCAAGATCTTTTGCATTTTTGGTAATCTTAATAATTTTTTCTAGCTCTTCCTTACTGTCAAAAGCAAATGCTTTAACGTTATATAAAAAATATGCTTCAAAAATACTCCTTTCTTTTTTTACTGTATGCATGAAGAATATTTTTGAATCTGGTGAGAGTTTTTTTATTAATTTAATTTCGTCAATTGAGGCGGCATCGAAACAATTGATCCCATTTTTGATTAATGTTTTTATAATTATTTCGGTTGGATTGCACTTAACTGCGTACAACACTTCACCAGGAAAATTTTGTTTAAACCAATTTGATGCTATTTTTAAACTGTGCTTTCTAAAGCAATATACTGGATCTATTGGCTGTAAAGCCTTGACCAACTCGTTGACACACTGAAATTTTGCCATCTCATAAAACCTCTCGTTAGTTAACAGTCGGTCGTTTTTTT